>Ga0307992_1000703_pt1 | contig 20641 bp, 28 predicted proteins | sample EllFjometagen133_FD_203162 | JGI IMG/M metagenome (GOLD analysis project Ga0307992, IMG submission 203162) | Marine microbial communities from Ellis Fjord, Antarctic Ocean - #133 | ecosystem: Environmental > Aquatic > Marine > Unclassified | place: Southern Ocean | collected 2014-10-08
CAGTACATTAGAAATTTAAATAAAAAGCTTATAAAATTTAGAAATATAGAAAGTAAAGGACAAAGAAGAGGTTGGATAAATTGGAATGAATTTATTGATAAATATTATCCAGGAGGAAAATTAAGATAAAACTTAGAACAAAAAATAAAGAAGGGATATTATTATTATGATTTATGTTACTGGGTATACAGGATTTATTGGTTCATCTGTTGAAGAATTATTAAGATATTTAGATTTTAATGTTTATGGTATAGGAAGAACTAATTGGGATGATTTATTTTTTAAAAAAAAGAAAAATGATATTATTATTCATTGCGCAGCTTCATTAGAAAGTGGTAGATTAAATAGAGAGATGGATGATCTTTTAATTGACCAAGTTAAGAAAACTTCTGATAGGTTAATTTATCTATCAACTGTAAATGATTCTGATACATCTTATGTAAGAGAAAAGAGAGTTTCAGAAGAAAGAATAACTTCAGAACTTGATGATTATGTTATTTTTAAAATAAGTTCTCCTTATGGTGTTGGTCAAAAAAGAAAAACTGTAATATCAAAATCTGTAGAAAGAGCATTTAATGGAAAAGATATTTATTATTATGAAGATGGATCACGGGAATACGATTTTATTTATATAGATGATTTGTCAAGACTTATAGTAAGGGCAGTTCAAGCTTATAAAGTAGGAATATATTATGCTACTTATGGTAGTAATATAAATATGTTATCTTTATTACAAAAAATAGCAACAGTTTTTGAAGTAAAGGTATTTCAAGGAAGGATGGAAGATAATAATATAAATAATAAAAATTTTTTTAATATGTCAACAAGTAATGATTTTAATTGGTATCCTAGAATCAATATTAAAGAAGGAATATTAAGAATACAAAAAGATTTAATTCATGAACAAAATAGTAGGTAAATTATTATATGAAAATAGCAATTTTATCTGATGCTCATGGAAATGACATTGGAACAAACTTATGTTTTGAATATTTAAAAGATAAAAATATTGATAGATATATTTTTCTTGGAGATATTGGAGATTATATACCATATGCAAAAAATGTATTTAATATACTCCAAAAGAATTCATGTTCTTTTGTTTTAGGTAATCATGATGAAGTATTATTTAATCTAAACTCATCTTATTATTTAAGCGATGTATTCAAAACAGGAAATACAGTTTCTGATTTAGGCGAAGATAACATAAATATTATTAAAAAATATCCAAAAGAAATGGAACTTAAAACTGAAAATTGGAAAAAAATTTTATTTATTCATATTGGACTTGATGCTTATTACTCAGAAAAGTATTTAGTTGAAAACAGTACTAATATTTATTATGATTATATATTTTGTGGTCATACACATAGACCAAAGTTATATACTTTAAAAGATAATAAGAAAATTATAAATGTTGGTTCATGTGGATTACCAAGAGATTATGGTAATTTATTATCTTTTGTAACATTCGATACAATTACAGAAAATATTGAATTTCACAAAGTTGAATTTGATACTGATTCATTTATAAAAGAAAATGCTGAAAAATTACATCCGTATGTAATAGAATGTTTTAACAAAAGAGGTGAATAATGAATGCAAGACAAAAAAGAAAATCAAAAAAATATATAGCTAAAAAAAAATTAAAGGTAGTTTTAGTAGCTCAAAGTGATTGGTCTAATTTAGGTGGTAATTATGCAAAAAGTCTACAAGAAATAGGGGTAGACGCTACAATGTTTATTAAATCTTCTCATAGATTTAAATATCCTAATCAAGGAAAAATATTTAAAAATTCTCAATCATTACGACCACATATTAAAAATGCTACAATAGTTCATATGTTACATAGTCATAATCCAATACCTGATATTAATTTAAAAGATAAAAAAGTAGTAGTTTCTCATACAGGATCTAAATATAGAAATAAATATAAAGAAGTAAATAAAATATTCAATCCAATTGTTGATATGTCAATAGTTGGAGGCGACTTGTATGGCAAAGGAGCTAAAAATGAAAATTGGATTCCTGGCGGAATAGTTAATACAAACCTTTTAAAACCAGTTTATCAAAGATCTAGTAACAAAATAGTAGTATCACATTTTCCTTCTTCTTATAAGATGAAGGGAAGTAGTAATATTGTTAAAGCTATGAAAAATGTTAAATGTGATTTTATATTTAATTATAACCCTTCTGTAATAAGTTGGGTTAAGAATATGAATAGAGTTAGAAAATGTGATATTTATATAGAAAGATTTAAACAAAATAGCGGATTTGGAATGGCAGCTTTAGAAGCAGCTGCGTTAGGAAAAATTGTAATTACAACTTATGCTTTTAAAGAAAAATATGAAGAAACAACTGGAGAATTTGGATTAATTTCAGTGAAAACTATAGAAGAACTAACAAAAGAGGTAGAGAGAATTATTAATTTACCATATAAAGAAATATTAGAAATGAAAAAGAAAACTAGAAAATGGGTTGAAAAATATCATTCTTATGAAGCTGTAGGAATGAGATTGTTTAATCTATATAGAAAAATATTATAATAAAAATTTTTAGAAGGATAAATAAATGAAAATTGGAAAAAAGGGTAATATAAGACAACCAAATATAATATATAATGATAGTGTTATAATAGGAGATAATTTTAGAACAGGTCATTATATATTAATACGTGAAAATACTATCATAGGTGATAATGTATTAGTTGGAACCAATGTGGTAATTGATGGTAATTGTGTAATAGGAAATAATGTAAGCATTCAAACAGGTGCTTACATTACATGGGGAACTAGAATTGAAAATAATGTTTTTATTGGTCCTAATGTAGTTACAACTAATGATAAAACAATGGTACAAAACGATTTATCAAAAATTTTAATTGGTCCTATAATAAAAAGAGGAGCAAGTATAGGTGCAAATTCAACATTATTACCGGGTATAACAATAGGTCGAAATGCTAAAATTGGAGCTGGGAGTGTTGTTACTAAAGATGTTCCTGATGATGAAACATGGATAGGTAATCCTGCCAAAATTTTGAGGAGATAGGAGATTTATTAGAATAAGATTGATAATTTAAAAAGGAGTGATATGATAAAAGTTGGAGTTGTTGGTGCTGGTAATATGGGAAAAAACCATGTTAGAATATACCATGAAATGTCAAATGTTGAATTAGTAGGCATATCAGATAAAAATCAAGATATAAGAGAAAGCATAAGAAACAATTATAATATACAAGCATATAAAAATTATGAAGATTTATTATCTAAAGTAGAAGCTGTTAGTATAGTTACTCCAACAATAAATCATAAAGAAATAGCTGTAAAATGTCTTCAAAATAATATTGATTGTTTAGTAGAAAAACCTATATCTTTTAATGTTGAAGATGCAAAAGAAATAATTAATGAAGCAATAAATAATAATAGAATATTGGCTATAGGACATATAGAAAATTTTAATCCTGTAATAAAAAAACTTAAAGAAATAATTAGTAATAATGATTTAGGAAAGATTTTATTTATATCATCTAAAAGAGTAGGTTCTTTTGTTAATAGAGTTAAAGATATAGGAATTATACTTGATTTAGCATCTCATGATATTGGAGTAATTAGATATTTACTTGATATTAAATCTGATGATTGTATTAAGTTATTTTCTAGTTGGAGAGGTCTAAAAAATGAAAAGGGTGATTATGCTGTAATAATAATGGAGATCAAAGATATAATATCAAGTATAGAAGTTAATTGGTATACGCCTTTTAGATATAGAGAAATATTTATTACTGGAACTAAAGCTGTTGCTAGAGTAAATTATGACAATCAAAAGATTCATATATATAATTATGAATGGACTAAATCTATAAAAATAAATAAAGAAGAACCCTTAAAAATTGAATTAAATGATTTTATAAATTCTGTAAAAAATAGAACAAAACCATTAGTTGATGGAAATGAAGGTCTAGAAATAATAAAAATGGCTATTGAAGCTGAGAATTTTAAAAGGAGAGTATGAAATGGAAAATATACCTTTTACAGATAATTATAAAATAGAAATTTTAAACAAAGATAAAGAACAAGAATATAGTAATTTTATTTTAAAAAGCGAGAAAACACTTTTTTTGGCTTCTTTAAAATGTAGAAATTTAATGGAATGGATTACTTGTAGTGAACCTTATTATATTATAATGTTAAAAAATAATAAGATAGTTGGATCTTTACCTACTTTTTTAAAAAGAAATGATAAATATGGGAATGTATTAAATTCCTTACCATGGTTTGGTGGAAATCCTGGAATTTGTGTTGAGGATAATATTTCTTTAGATGAAAGATTATATATAAAGAAAGAAATTTTAATAGCTTTTCATGATTTGGCAAAAGAGAAAAATTGCATATCTTCTAATTTAGTGTCTAGACCTTTTGAAGAAGACTTAGATTTATATGAAAATGATTTTAATTATGTTTATAAAGATAGTAGAATTGGGATGTTTACTCCACTTCCATTATACACAGATAAAATAGATGAAGATTTGATGAAGATTATTCATTCTAAAACTAGAAACTTAATAAGAAAAGCTCAAAAGATGAATATGAAATACTATTATAGTGATAATATTGAAGACTTAAAATTCTTAGCAGATGTTCATAAACAAAATATGGAAGATGTTGGTGCTCCACCCAAAAAGCTAGATTCTTTTATAAAAATATCTGAGATTTTTGAATATGATAAAGATTATAGAGTTTATATAGCTGAATTGGATGGTGTTAAAATAGGAGCTTTATTAATATTATATTTTAATAAAACTGTAGAATATTTTACACCAGCTATAAAAGCTGAATATAGAAACCATCAACCTTTGAATTTACTTATATATAATGCTATGAAAGATATGAGTAAAAAGAATTATAAGAACTGGAATTGGGGAGGAACAACAATCCCTGGAATGGAAGGTGTTTATCATTTTAAAAAAAGGTGGGGTTCTAATGATTGTGAATATTATTATTATGTAACTTTCTATAAAGATTTAGATATTATAAGAGGATTAAGTAAAGAAGTTTTGTTAAATGAATATCCATTTTTTTATGTTATACCATTTTCTAAATTAGGAGGAGAATAAAAATGTTTGTTTTAATTACAGGAGCTAATGGATTTATTGGGAAGTATTTAGTTAAAAGTTTAAATGAAAAAGGTTTTAAAGTTTTAGCAACAAGTCATAATAATGACAATAAGAAATTTTTTACATCAATGGGTGTAGAATTTTGTAAATTAGATGTTACTAATCCAGATGATTTTAAATTACTACCAAAAAATATAAATACTGTTATTCATACTGCTGCTTTATTAAGAATAGATAAAGATAAATATTCAGCTAAAGAATTCATAGATGTGAATTTATATGGAACTTTTAATGTATTAGAATATTGTAGAGAGATAGGAGCCAAAATTGTTTATACAATGACGCATAGTGATATAGATGCATCAAAAGATACTATTATTAATGAAAATACAAAAAGAGATTTTACAAGTTCTTATGGTTCTGATAATGTTTATCCATTTATTATTTCTAAAATAGCAGGTGCAGATCTTATTGATGCATATGATAAAGATGGTGTTGTTCAAGGAATTGTTTTAAGATTATCTAATATTAGAGGATTTGGAAGCAGAGATACTAAATATAATTGTGTTTTCCATCAAATGATAATGAAAGCTTTAAAATCTGAAGATATTGAAATATGGGGTGAACATACCACAGTTAGAGATATGATATATATTAAAGATGTTATTAATTTAATCATAAAAACTATAGAGTCTAAAGATGCACATGGTTTATATAATATTGGTTCTGGAAACGGGGTTACTATAGAAGACGAAGCAAAGTCAATAATTAATGCGTTTTCACCAATAGCTAATAAATCTAAATTAATTTATAAACCTGATATTGAAGAATTAAGAAAAAAGAGTACTATATTTGATAGTACTAAAGCAAGAAAAGAATTTAACTGGAAACCTTTATTTGATTATTATGATTCTATGGTTGATTATAAAAAAGAAATGGATGATCATGGTGAAAAATGAAAGAAGACATTTATACTTTAAAAAATTTTTATAATACATTATCTGAATTAGTTCTTTCTAATGCAGAAATATACAGAATAATGGATATACCAAAAATTAAGAATGGTATTTTATTAAGACATGATCTTGATTCTGAAATTGAAACAGCATTAGAAGTTGCTAAAATGGAATTTGGCATGGGTATAAAATCAACTTTTTATTTTTTATTAACATCTGAATATTATAATATACTTAGCCATCAAGGTATGCATATTATTAGAAGTATCCAAAAAATGGGACATGAAATAGGTTTACATTTTGACCCTTCAATTTATGAAAATATTGATGAAAATTTCCATCAAGAAATAAATATAATGGAAAAAATTCTTGATGATAAAGTATATTCTTTTAGTGTTCATAATCCTTCTGTACATGGTGAATATCCACAATTTAAAGGATTTATAAGTACATATAATAAAAATTTGTTTTCAGAAAAAAATTATTTTTCTGATTCAAGATTTAATTTTAAAGGTAATATAAAAGAGATTATTAAAGAATCTAAAAAAGGATTAATACAATTATTATTTCATCCAACAATATATTGTATTCATAATAAAAATGAACCTTTAAATGCTGTTTATATAGATAAAACTATAATAGAAAGATTTGGAAATTCTTTAATTGGTCGTATACTTAAAAATCCTTCATTTAAACAAGAAGTTAAAGATTATCCAGATTCAAAAGTTAGTATTGAAATACAATTAAAATAATATAATTTATTAGAGGAGAGAGTGATGAAATTAGAACAAATTTGTAAAATAATAAAACAGAAATATAAAATTTTTGGAGATATAAATAAAACAGCAAACAAGGCTTCTTCTTTAATTAATAATGATGAAAACTCAATTGTATTTTGTACTAATCCTGAAATGTTAAATGAAAATATTAAAGCATCTATTATAATTTGTAATTTTAATTCTAGTATAAAAGATAAGTTATTTATAATAGTTGAAAATCCTAGACTTGCTTTTATTAGAATAATGAAATATATTTATAGTAAAAAATCTATTTCACCTTCAATAAGTTTTGATGCATTAGTGGATACACATTTAATAGGAAATAGTTGTACAATACATCCAAATGTTCATATATATTCAAATGTTAGAATTGGAAATTTTGTAAATGTATTTGATGGTACTATAATTGGTAAATCTGGTTTTAGTTTTGAAAAAAATAATGAAGGTGAATTAGAAATGTTTCCTCATATAGGAGATGTTAGAATTAGTGATAATGTTTATATAGGTGCTAATTGTGTTATAGATAGAGGAACTTTAGATAGTACAATTATTAGAGAAGGGTGTAGAATCAACAATTTTGTTCATATAGGACATAATAATATAATTGATAAAAATTGTGATATTCATGGAAGATCTTTTATATGTGGAGGTTCTAAAATCGGAGAAAATACAACAATATATGCAGGATCAATTATTAAAGATGGAATTACTATAGGTAAAAACTGTATAATAGGAATGGGATCTTTAGTTACAAAATCAATTCCAAATAATACATTAGTATATGGAAGTCCAGCAAAGGAGATTAGAAAGGTATAAATAATGAGGTGTTTAGAATGATAAAACTTTTAGGAAAAAATGTAATGATTACTGGAGGTGCTGGTTTTATAGGTAGTCATCTAGTAGAAAGAATAATACAAGAATCACCAAATAAAATAGTTGTTGTAGATAATTTATTTCTTGGTTTAGAAAAAAATCTTGAAGATGCAAAAAAACATTTTCCTTCATTAAAATTTAAACACCAAGATACATCAATGTATGAACCAATGTTAAATATTATTGAAGGAGAACAAATAGAAGTTATTTTTAATTTAGCAGTTCTTCCTTTACCATTGTCTTTAAAAGATCCTAGATTTGTAGTTGATATAAATGTTAAAATGGTAAATGTTTTATGTGATTTATTAAGGAAAGATTATTATAGAACATTAATTCATTTTTCTTCTTCAGAGGCTTATGGAAGCGCTAAAATAACTCCAATGAATGAAAACCATCCAATTTGTCCAGAAACTCCCTATGCTGCAAGTAAAGTAGCTGGAGATTATGTAATAACTTCTTATATAAATACTTTTAATATTGATGCATCTATTATTAGACCTTTTAATAATTATGGTCCAAGACAAAATAAAGGAAGTTATGCTGGTATAATTCCAATTGTTATAAATAATGCTATGAAAGAAGAAGATATTATAATTTTTGGAGATGGGAATCAAACTAGAGATTTTGTATATGTTAAAGATACGGTAGATGCAGCAGTAAAGATATATGAAAACACTAAAACAAGAAGAAAAATTATTAATATTGCTTCTGGTTTTGAAACAAATATAAATAAATTAGTTAGAAAAATTTTATCTTTAATGAATTGTAATACTAAAATAATTTATGATAGAGTTAGACCAGGTGATGTTAGAAAACATTGTGGTGATATATCATTAGCTAAAGAACTAATTGATTTTAACCCAAGTATTATATCTGATGATCATCTTTTAGAAACTATTAATTGGTATAAAATAAAACAATAAAGGAGTATTTTTAATGAAAACAGTTCCGTTAAATAGATTATGGATTGATAGAGATGAACTAAAAGAAGTAAAGAAGGTTTTAGATTCAGGTTGGTTAACAAAAGGATCAATGAATACAAAATTAGAAAATATGGTTTCTAAGCATCTTGGAGTTAAACATGTAATTTGTACATCTTCTTGCACAACTGCTTTACATTTAGCAATTTTAAGTTTAGGAATAGTTACAAAGGTTGGTGAAGAAGGCGAGGTTTTAGTTGCAGATTATACATATCCAGCAACTGGTCATGCAGTTTTATACTCTGGTTTAAAACCTGTTTTTGTAGACATAGATATAAAGTCATATAATATAGATATGAAAGATTTAAAAAGGAAATTTAATAAAAAGAAAACAAAAGCAATTATAGTTGTTCATACATTTGGTCAGTCAGCAGATATGGATAGAATTATGAAATTTGCAAACAAAAAAGAAATCCATGTTATTGAAGATGCTGCATGTGCACTAGGTTCAAAATACAAGGGACAATTCTGTGGAACAATCGGATCAGTTGGTTGTTTTTCGATGCATGCAACTAAAGGTATTGGTGTTGGAGAAGGTGGACTTTTAGTAACTAATGATGATCGAATTGCAGGAATATCTAGAAATTTAAGTACTTTTGGAATATCATCAAGCTGGGAAAGAGAAAATACAACTGGTTTTAAAGTTCCTGTTTTTGAGAATATAGGATATAATTATAAGATGAGTGATTTAAGCGCAGCGGTTGGGATTGCTCAATTTAAAAAATTAGAGAAAGTTATTAAAAGAAAAAATGCGTTAGCAAGATATTGGAATAAAAGATTAAAAGAAATTGATTATATTATAAAACCATATATTAGAAAAGGAAAGGGAAATAGACATAATTTTCAAAGTTATTCTTGTTTAGTTTCACCATCTGTTAATAGAAATAAATTAATTGAATTATTATTAGAAAATGGAATACAATGTCAAATTGGAACTTATTCATCTTTCATTCAACCATGTTATAATAATCTAGAAGATAATTGTTCAACATCATTAGATGTTTATAATAGATCTATTAGATTTCCAATGTTTTATAAATTGAAACGAAATGATATTGATTATTGTATAGACGTTTTAAAAGAAATTAGAAATAATATTTTTATTTAAAATGGAGATGATATGGAAAATACAAAGGATAAAATATTAAAATTAGGTAAATGGTATTAACGAATTAATATAGATGGTATTTTAACAACTAAATCTAAAGAGAGTAGACCCGCATTATGGAAAAAAATAGTTTCTTTAACTGGATCTGTAGATAAAAAAAGAATTTTAGATTTAGGTTGTAATGCTGGTATGTTCTCTATAAGAGCAGCTATTGATGGAGCCAAAGAAGTAATTAGCGTAGAATCAAATCAAACTTTTTTTAACCAAGCATTATTTGTTAAAGAATATTTTGATAAAGTATCTAATAGAATTTTACCTATAACTTATGTAAAAAATAATATATCATTTTTAGATTTTCCATCTTTGGGAAAATTTGATGTAATTTTAGCTTTATCAATTTTATATCATGTTGGAAAACATGAATTTGGAAAATACAAACCAAAAGCTTTAGAAGAACAAAAAATAGTTATAGGAAAATTATGTAATATGTCAAATTGTATAATTGTAAGAGGAAGAAAAGGGAAACTTAGTAACCAACAATATTATGATCCTATTTTTTCAAAGCTTGGGTTTAAAAATAAAAAAACTATAGATGAAGGAAAGAGGATTTTAATTAAATATGCCAAATGATAATTTTTATAATATAGTACCAAAATCTAAAGTTTTAAAATTTATAAAAAGTATAGTAAAAAGTAATTTAAACAAAAAAGCAGATTCGATTATTCAAATAAGAAAAGACAAATTGATATATAAGGTTATATGTGGTAAAAATACTTTTAGGATAGATACAGATAAAAGATATTTATTTGGTTTAGAAGAACAAAAAATTGCTTTTGAAAATGGAATAAATGTTCCTAAAATTTTATATTATTCTGGAAAACCTTCTTATAGAATACTTGAATGGATAGATGGAGATAATTGTCTTACACTATGGAATGATAAAAATTATGGAAAGTTAATTATTATTGCTCTTGCTGAGCAACTTGGAAAAATGAATAATATAAGAAAAGATAATTTGTATCTAACAAATGGGGAATTAAATATTGGAAACTATGTTTTAACATTTAATCAAAAATTATATATTATTGATAATGAAAAAATGAGATTTGTTGAAACTTTGGTTCCAAGTATATCTAAACTATTATTAAAAAGAATAAAAAGAAAACCTAGAATTGATTTGTTTTTATCAGAGTATTCTAAATATTCAAATTATGATATTTCTGAAATTATAAAGTTTTGTGAAGTTAGAGGATGGAAGTGGAGAAGTCCAATTGTTTAAAAATAAACAAAAAAATCTGTGTCCATGTTGGATGTACAGAATCAGATTGCACAGATTTTTCCGGTGTATCGCTTAACACCGTTAACAATATCCTCCAGGACCGGCAGCCGAACTCTTTCATCGGCAGTCGATCAGGACTTTTTTATAATCGCTAATCATTCACCGGCTTTATTATTCTCGAGTAAGTTATGGTTAGCTCCATAACTCATAATAAACGGTGTTTTCAGTGGATGTCCAATCCACCTATAAGTTGATATTTATATCTGACCACAAATACCTCCTTAATTCATAAATTAATATATATAGAGGTTTGTTTTTAAATGAAAAAATATATTAAAATGAACAAACAAAAACTTGGTGGGGATCGAACCCACATAAAACAATTACCTTTAATCATAAATTAATATATATAGTAAAGGATATTTAAATGAAAATTATTACTATAATTGGAGCAAGACCACAGTTTATAAAAGCGTCATGTTTATCTAGATTAATTAAAGAAGATAAAAGAATTGAAGAAATTATAATACATACAGGACAACATTTTGATGAAAAAATGTCTGACATATTTTTTGAAGAATTAGATATTCCAAAACCAAAATATAATCTAGATGTTCATAGTTTATCTCATGGCGCAATGACTGGAAGAATGGTAGAAAAAATTGAAGAAATTTTAATTAAAGAAAAACCAAATGTAGTTGTTGTTTATGGAGATACAAATTCTACTTTAGCTGGAGCATTGTCTGCAATAAAATTACACATTCCAATTGCTCATATAGAAGCAGGTCTTAGATCATATGATATGAATATGCCTGAAGAGATTAATAGAATTTTAACTGATCATGTTTCAACCTTTTTATTTTGTCCATCTGAAAAATCAAAAGAAACTTTAATTAGTGAAGGAATTAAAAAAAGTATAATAGTTGTTGGTGATATAATGTATGATTCCTTTTTATATTTTTATAGTAAACCAAGTAAAATTAACTTAAATTTACCATATTTACAGTCAAAATCATATTGTTTATTAACTTTACATAGAGAAGAAAATACAAATGATTTTAAAGAATTATATAGTTTATTTGAAACATTAAAATGTATTTCATTTGATTATGATTATTCTTTTGTTTTTCCAACTCATCCAAGAGTAACTAATTTATTAAAAGAGAATAATTTTAAATATTCAGATTTTTCTAATATCATATTTATAGATCCCATATCATATAATGATATGTTAGAATTACAATTTAGATCAAAAATAATTTTAACAGATTCAGGAGGGATTCAAAAAGAAGCAAATTGGAATAGTATTCCATGTATAACTTTAAGAGAACAAACGGAATGGATAGAATTGGTTGAAATCGGAGTTAATAAATTATCAGGTTTAGATACAAAAAAAATTCAAGAAGCTTTTAATTATTTTGAAAATAATGATATTATATTTAATCATAGTTTATATGGAAATGGAAAATCATCGGAGAAAATTTTAGAATATTTAAAAATTTTATTTATGAGAAGTGAAGTAAATAAATGCGATGTCTGAAAAGATTACTTGATTTGAAGGTTTATTTCTATCCCTATAAAATCTTTCATCTTTTCAGACATCATGAATAATTCTTATACTTTTGACAATTCTCCTGTAGGTCCTTTTTCAATCATCGATGATTGTTTTATAAAAAGACCGATAACAAGGACACCAACAGTTACTGCAAACCAAATACCACCTATCATTATAATACCAAGTCCTGCACCAATAGCAACACTTGTAGCATCATAATCACTTGTAGTTGTAATTTCAGAAACAGCAAGCATAGATGATGCTCCCCAGTAAATGCATGCGCCAGTCCAATACAGTGCAAAATTCTTCAATATGTTCCATCCTGTACCACCCTCACGAACTTCTTTTTCTTTTAAATTTCTTGTTGCCAAATAAATTGGTAATGTAATTGGCCACAAAAGAAAAGATAGAACGGGCAATAATATTTTTGATTTTCTCTTTTTTGCATCAATGATCATTGTAATACCAAGTAATACACCTATTATTATCCACCACATAATTTAACACTCCTTTAATTTAACCTTTAAGTTTTTCAAACTAATAGTTTTCCACTTACAATTAATGCGAAAAGTAATAACCCAGCTTGGGTATCAATATGGTAAGTTTGAACAACTGGAAAACCAACTTCTTTTGGATCATCAACAATCTTAAAATCTTCACATAATATTCGATCATCAAAAGATTTTAACATAAGTGGTGATAATTCTTTCTTCCACTTTTCATATGTTAAAGTTGAAACTAATATAGATTTTGTTTCTTTATCAAGAAATTCCATTCCATGTCCATCTGGAGATATACCTCCGCAATTACCAAAAGCTCTAACAGAAGCTTTTCCTTCTGGATGTTTATAAATTCTCCAAGCGACCTCCAAATTTATATTTCCTTCAATAACCCAATATGTCCATGCTCTCCATAATTTTATAGGATCTTGAAAATATAATTTATGATTGTTTATTATACCTTCAAGTGTAAATGGAACTTCATAATGAATGGTATCGAGTGGAACTGTGATAATTTCAATTCCTGCTCTTTCCAGTTCATCTTTGATGTAAATATCACAATCTTTTCTGCCAGCAAGATTTTTCATTTTATTTCCTCTTAAATTTATACTTTAATACTTTCTAGAGAAAATCCTCTATCTTCAAGCTCTTCCTCAATATCCTCTCTCCATTCTTTTATTGTTTTATATCCGAATGGTCCAATTTGATTTTCTTTATTTTTATCTCTAATCATGTTTATTCTATGGATTAGAAATAATCTAGAATTTGATATTCTTGAAATATTTATTCCCTTTTCCATAAATTTCACCTCAGATATTCATAATATAATCATGCTCTATATCTAGCATCCCATAACATTTCTTCTGACTTTTTCAATTCTTCTGTTATTTTCTTACTCAAGAAGGTCTTTTTTATTAGCAGATGATTATGGGATCTCTTAATCCAGTTTATTAATTTGTTATAACGAATCTCTAAAATCCCACCAAACAATGTTGAAACACAACCAGGTTTTTGTTGTTTTAAATATAACCGGACTGCTTTATCAACATCAAGGTATTCATCATTTCCGTATATGAATCTCCAAGCTGATATAATTAAAGAATCTAAAGGACCGGTAATTGTTTTTCCTCTTTTTTCTATCCATGAAACATTAAATCCATCAGGATCAGGTATATATCGAGGTTTAAAAATCTTACTATTTTTTACTCTCATTAGTATTTCTGTAATAAAACCCACATCACAAAATCCAACATTTCCTACTTTATGTTGTAATTTTTCACTTGTAGAGTCTAAAACTTTGTATTCAATCAATGGGTTTTGTTTTGTTGTTCCATTATTTATTTTCCCAAGACGTTCTTTTACAGATATAACTGAACCCTTTATTTTTATTTTATCAAGAGTATGATCTAAATAAATTAAAACTATGTCTTCTTTGATTACATTAATCATTATAATACTTTCCCCTTTTATTTTTTATTTTTTTATTCTGTGAAAAAGTTCATCATAACATTATCAAGTTTTCCATCTGGACAATTTGCTTGAATAGTTGAAAGGTTTGCAAATTTATCATCTGATGCACCACAAAGAGGAGTGTCTAATGCAAATCTTGAAAGAATTTGTATAACATCTCCAATAGTTCTTTGTTTTGGTTCTAACTCACTTTCTTGATCTGGAATTGTACAAGCTGAGCACAGCTTCCCAGATATTTCTTTGTGGGGACAATTGAACTTACCTGTTATTACACACTCATTCATTTCCATTGTTTATATTCTCCTATTTTGTATTATGTTTATAATTTTTTCTGGACGATGCAAAAGAGACATCAACTTTACCCACTCTCTAAACTCTTTAATTGTTCCTTTGAATAGTATCATTTTTAGTTTACCTCTTTCTCAATTAGTTATGGGGATATATTTATATATCCCCTTCAAAATAAAACTAAATAATTTCTTTTTCTCATATATTAATATATGTAGTTATTTGTTTTTAAATGAACAAAAAATAAAGGAGAATTTTATAAAATGATACCACAAAATCCAGAAACTTTGGTCTTAAAAAATGAATTTTATCCGAATGGATTACGAGAAATTGACATTTGGAAATATTATCAAAAAGAAAGAACAAATATACTAAGGGAAACTTTAGGAAAAACTTTAATGATATTTTTTGCTGTAGATTTAAATAATATTATAGTGGTAAGAAAAAATAAATCAAAAGGATTAATAAGATTATCACCATCAAATTATGATGAAATTATTAGCGGTAGGACAATTAGTATTCATTCAATAATGGATAGACATTCTAATTTTGTAATAATTGATATTGACACTGATAATTTCATTAAAGCAAAAGAAGTTACTATAGAATTATATGATTTACTTAATAGTATTAAAATAATAAATGGATTAAGAATTAAGAATGTATCTATTAGATTTAGTGGCAAGAGTTCCTTTCATATAAAAGTTTTATTTAGAGAGGAATATCAAATATTAATTCTAAACCATTTAATACATTCTTTCTTGATTAGTAAAGAAATAAATAAAAAATATACAATTAGTCATAAAAGGTTAAAAGATATTCCAAATATTGATCTAAATAGAAATGTTTATAACGCAGGTTATATTACTTTAAATTCGTTAGCTGTTACTGGTCTTAAATGTATGAATGTAGATACAAAAAAAATAAAAAACTTTAAGAAAGAAGACACCATGATTTTTAAAAAAGGTAGGTAGCTGCGAAGATCGTCGCCGATTAACTGGCGTTAATGCACACTAGGTAGAAAGACTAATGAGCATCCGGATAACCGGGTAACCACTCTTTCTACCATATTGCAATACTACGGGGCAATCCACCTGAGAAGGTTAATGCCATATCACATACTACCTACCAATTCTTAATAAATAAACTATCTGGCCGATTAAATCTTTTTTATTAGATTAAATTTTTACTTATCCATTGGACTATACCTCCGTTAGTTAAAAAATCGTTTAGTTTAAATATAGTACACAAGATAAGTTTTATTTGTATAGGCCGCAAATAAAACAATTACCTTTATTCATAAATAAATATATATAGAGGTTGTTTTTATAATGAATTTTTTAAAGGAGATTTTTTATGTTAAATTTTGGTTTAATTGGTAAAGGTTATATATCAAAGAATCATATAAATACAATTCAAAAGTTAGGTCATAAAATTGTAGCTATTTATGATCCATTTTTATCTCATATAAGAAACGTTGAAGATATTTTTAATTATAATTTAGATTATGTTGTAATTTGCTCACCAACAAATTTTCATTATGAATATATTAAATTGTGTTTAAAAAATAATGTAAAAGTCATATGTGAAAAACCAATAGGTCTTCCATGGAATCCTCTAATTGATAATGATAATATTAACATAGTCCTTCAATATGAATATGCAAATCTTCCAAATAAAGCAGATCTTGTTGAAGTTATAATGGTTAGAGATAAAAAATATTTTGAATCATGGAAGGGAAATTCATACTTAACGGGAGGAATTTTTTATCATCTATTTATTCATTATATAATGATAGCTATTAAAACAAATGCTATATTTAAGGGAAAAATTATTTCAGAAGGAAAGCAGGAAAGAAAGGTAGATGATATAGATTTGATGAAATTAAATTTTGAAGATCTTTATTTATTAATGTATCAAGATATTCTTTCTGGTGGAGGAATTAAACCAAAAGACATTCAATTTTTGATGTGGATTTTAGATTATTGTAATTTTAGGTATGGAATGGGAAAAGAAGTAATAGGAAAAATAATATATTTTGATCCAAAAAATGTTGAGTGGAATATTGAGAAAGGAAAAATATGAAATTTTTAAGTAGAATAAATCCATTTAAAAAGAAACTTTATTTTGTACATAAATCATCCTATATTGATAAGGATGTAACTATTGGAGAAGGGACTAAAATTTGGCATTTTAGTCATATTTTATCCAATACAAAAATAGGAAAGAATTGCTCAATAGGACAAAATGTAACAATTGGTCCAGATGTTATAATAGGAGATAATGTAAAGATTCAAAATAATGTTTCTATTTATAAAGGTGTTATAATAGAAGATGATGTATTTATTGGACCATCTTGTGTGTTTACAAATGTTATAAATCCAAGAGCAACTATTTCTAGAAAAAATGAATTTAAAAATACTTTTTTAAAACATGGTTGTTCTATAGGTGCAAATGCAACAATTATTTGTGGTAATACAATTGGAGAATATGCGTTTGTTGGAGCTGGTTCTGTATTAACAAAAGATTGTGGTCCTCATGAAATGATGATTGGTAATCCTGCAAGTTATAGAGGTAAAATATGTAAATGTGGTAAGACTTATGGAAATGATTATATTATATGTGATAGGTGTAAATAAATGAAAACACTATGGTTTTTTAGAACAGATATTAAAAAATTAGAATACTATCATGAATTTAAAGATTTAGAAACTTTTAAATTAAAGTGTCATGACTTTTATTTACTTCAGGGCATTTGGTTTTTAGAAAATGATGTATTTGATGAGGTTATAATATGGAGACTTTCTGACAAACAAATTTCAGATATTACATTTAACATCAATGGAAAAAAATTCATACAAAGATGGATAAAAGATCCAAACGAAGTTTTTAAATACACACCTCCAACAATAAGTTTTTTCAGAGGTGGTTTTAGTTTTTACTGTTATTTAACAAAAAGAAATCCTAAATTTTTTGGTTTGAAGTTATATCTGGCTGCTGGAAGAAGATTGTTACCACAATATGGTGGAATATATGATAAGATTTTAATTGAAGATGAAATAGATGCTATTAATAATTCTATGGCATTTTATAAGACAACTAATCCAAATATTTTTAAACCATTAGACTTAAAAAAGAAATTTGATATTTGTATAATTTCAAATTTTAGCCAATTAAAATATAAAGGAACTGATTTTATAATTAATCAAATTTCAAAAGATAAAACTGGTTTTTTAAAATCATTAAAAATTTGTCATGTTGGAAATAATAATAAAGTAGGAATAAAATTATGTAGAAATCTCAATATAAATAATATTGAATTTATAGGTGAATTAAAGAGAACAAAAATTAATAAAGTTTTAAACAAAAGTAAATTTGGTATTGTAGCTTCAAATAGACAAGATGGTTGTCCTAGAGTTATAACTGAAATTTTAACTTCTGGAACTCCATTGTTTATAAAAAGCGAAACAAGATTATTAGATTATTATAAAAATCATGGTGTTATAAAATTTGATAATAATAATTTTGTTGATAAAATAAAAAAGGGTTTTCAAGATTATAAGGAATTAAAAAAAGATTTACAAAAAAATTTATTTAAATTTGAAGTTAGTCAAATCTGTAAACTAAATTTTAATATGTGGTTACATGTAAAAAATAACTCATGAAGAGTTATTTTTTGTGATAGTTTAATAAAAGAAACTTTTTCCAAAATCCAGAAGAACACCTGTTAGTCCTTTAAATAAACTTTCTGAATTTTGTAAATCTTCAATAGTTTCATCTATTTCATCTTTTATTAAACTTTGATATTCGTCTTTTTTATCATTGGCTTTTAAAGCAAGACCTATAATAGGTTTTAGTTTTTGTTCATCCAATACTTTCCTAATTGCAGACGAAGAAGCAACATTATCATTCAATATGTCTTGAATTAATGCTTCTGATTCATCTAGATCGGATTCTTTTATCTTTCCAGCTTTTTTTATTAACCTTGGTAACTCTTCAAGTGCTTTGTCAATGAAAGATATGTCAGAAAATAATTGTTGACTCATTTTTAACCTCCATAAAATTTTATATTTTGTATAATCTTTATCTTTCAATAATTAATATATATAGTAGAATTTTTAATCCAAAAAAATAAAAGAATATTTATATTCTTTTACAAAATGGCTAAAAAATAATGGGTTAAATTTCCCATTATTTTTTTGAATCTTTAGATATCATCTTCTGAAACTTCATCCGGATTTGTTGATTCATTGTCATCACTGGTTATCAACAAGCGTGCAACATAACCGGCAGCAAATGCGACTCCGAGTCCTATTGTGGTCCAGATATTTTTCTTTGTTAGAACCTTATTTTTCCTCTTCTGATCTTTCACATCTGATTCCTTCTTTGGTTTTGTATCTTTTGTACCCGGCTTCTTTTGTTTTGTATCTTTCTTTTCATTCTCTGTTTTTGCATCTTTCTTTTCCGTATCTTCCATTTTATTCTCCCTTCTTTTAATAGTTTTTTTAATATCTTTTTCTATCTCTTTATAAACTGATTTTATTTTTTTAGTTGTCATTTTATTTCCTTTCAAGTTACCATGTTGAAGGACCATTTGATAATATTACCATTAACATAATACCTGCTGCTATTATAAATACTACATAAGAAATGAATGATCTTTTGTTGTCCTTCCATGCCCATTTAATTTCTTTCCACATAATAAACCTCCAACTTTTATTTATTTCAAAAATTAATATATATAGTAATTTTAAATATAATGAATAAAAAAGCAGGATTTTTACTTTATTTTTAAGAACAAATAAACAAAAGAAAGGTAAGTTAAAAATGAATAATAGATCAAAATTGGATTTAGTTGTTCTTTTCTCAGGAGGTGCTGATTCAACACTATTATTAAAAATGGCACAAACTATGGGTAAAACTCCAATTGCATTGATGATAGATTATGGGCAATTACATATTAAAGAATTAGAAGTTGGAAAGAAATTTTTAGAAAAATATAAAATTGAAAGTATGACAGTTAAAATAGATGGTTATAATGTTAATTCTGGGTTAACAGGTTCTGGAGAAAAGGGAAAATATGAAGGAGTGCATTCACATAATGTTCCTGCTAGAAATAGTATTTTCCTTTCAATAGCTGCTGGAGTAGCTGAATCTAGAAATATTCAAGAAATTTGGTATGGTGCTGATTGGGATGATTATGAAAATTTATTTCCTGACTGTTATCAGTCATATATAGGAAGATTTAATTCTCTTTTAGAAATAGCAGGAGCTACACCAATTAAAGTTTATGCACCATTACTGGGTTATACAAAAGAAATGGTTTTGACTATGCTTAGTAATAATTATGGTATAACTGAAAATGTCTTTTTTAGTGGATATGGAGAGTTTTCATAATGGTAATTGGAATTGTTGGTTCTAGAAACAGAAATGAAATAGAAGATAAAAATTTGATTGAAGATGAATTAATTAAAATTATGAATGAAAATAAAGATATTATCATATGTTCTGGTGGTTGTAAAAAAGGCGGTGATCTTTTTGCAGAGCAGTTAAGTAATAAATATAAATTACAAAAAAAGATTTTTGAAGCTGAATGGAATAAATATAAAAAAGGCGCTGGATTTATTAGAAATACCGATATAGCTAGAGAATCAGATGTTTTAATTGCTTGTATTTCAGCTGATAGAAAAGGAGGTACTGAAGATACAATTAAAAAATTTAAAAAATTCCATCCAAAAGG
>Ga0307992_1000705_pt1 | contig 20625 bp, 20 predicted proteins | sample EllFjometagen133_FD_203162 | JGI IMG/M metagenome (GOLD analysis project Ga0307992, IMG submission 203162) | Marine microbial communities from Ellis Fjord, Antarctic Ocean - #133 | ecosystem: Environmental > Aquatic > Marine > Unclassified | place: Southern Ocean | collected 2014-10-08
AAAAAGAAAGAACAAATTGAGGCTTTAATGAGCTTTATTGACTCTAAATTAGAACAAAAAACTGACTTAAATGAAGCTAAAATACAATTAATCAACTGTCAATTATGTTCAGTAGCTTGAACATAAACAGTTATTGTTATTTATTTACATTTCAATTTCTCTTATGAGATAACAAAAAAATACCTTAGGATTAAGACAATTTTCTTTGGGCCAAGCATGACAGAAAGTTATAAGTACTACTTAAGCCATGCTAATTGCTCAGATATAATATCATCTGCAGTTATTGAAATCTTCTGCCTATTCTTTTTCGGAACATAACTATTATAAACATCTATAAATGCAGGTAATAAAAGATCATTGAAATTCATTGAAAATATATTTTCTAAATATTCTCTACTTAAACCTCCGGACATTAAAACATCCAGCATGAAGGCTGATTTTATTTCTTTTTTTTCATCTCTATAATACGTCAATACTGGCCCACCAACCAACTTGTCAATTTTCATATTACTAATACCCAAATATTCTTCTGGATATTTATTTTTTAACAACTTTAACCATCCTTCTTTCATAATGTTCAAATAATTTATTGAACCATACCCAGATAAAGGAACCATACCTGTATAAAATAGAAGAGCGGCAAATAGCAGTACCATCCCTGCATATATTTGTCTTTCTTCAATAGCTTTAACTATTTCTACATCACTCAACTCAACTTTATAATCAAAACCTTCTTTAGAAGAAACTAAAAAATTACCTTCTTGTTTTAAGCCAACAGCCTGGTTTCTATCATCTACCGTCCAAAATAAAAAACTACCACTACTACTATTTTCACTCCAAGCTCCGGTAGTCCCCATAAAAACTGATTCTATTTCTTCTCTAAAAATTGGGTCTAAAATAGCATCATAAACAAAACTATTTTTCTCTTTGATAATATTTAATAACAACGCCCTTACTATTTCATCCTGATTTAAAGTAATTAACTTTGGCAACTTAGACCTCAGCTCTTCATTAAACAAACGAGGCCAAATACGATAATTAATCTTTGCTGCTTGTTGCCACGCATATTCACAATCTTCAACATTTATGTTTTCTAGGCTATCTTTAATTTCTTTAGGATAATTTTCAAAGTTCAATGGTTTTGCATAATAAACAAGCTGATGACTTTTTGATTTACTAATAAAGGTCAAGGTTTTTTCCTTATAACCTAAACCCCTTTTATAAAATACACTATTAAAAGGATATAAAGCTGTATTTAAAGACAAAATATCAAATTTAGAATCAAATAAATTGCTAGCAGATGTTATTAAATGTGAACTTAATAAAATTGGATTATTTAAAATTCCATTATGATCAACCATATTAGCAACAATGGGGCCATCAAGATTTAATTTAAAATTTTTAGCCTCTTCCCCAAATAATTCAACGCACTGTCTTTTAATTATCTTTTTCATTATTTTTTGCCTTTCAACATAAAAATCAGACACATGATTTTTATACAAATCTGCAGAGTACTCCTGAATCCGTTTATTACAATTTAAAAAACCAGCTAAAGCTGGCACATGATTTTGGATGGCTTTTTTTACAATCTCTAATTCTTCAATATCTTTTTTATTCATATATTTATTATATCATTTCTTTTGAAAAAGTTATAAATCATATCAAGGGTAACAAAAAATTGCCTTAGTATTAAGACAATTTTTTTGGATAACAAACCGCAAAACTTGGCAAACTATTTTAATTGATTATTTGATAAATTGATATAAACAAGAGGTTTTAAAAACCTCTTGTTTGGCAATCAGTCTCTGAGTTTTTATAACTCTTGTAGGCGTCCACTAACGCCTCGTTTTTCGGCTTTAAGCCTACACTGATTATTAGAACTATACTTTAATAAATTTTTTAAACAATGTCAATGTAAATTATTGTGGTTATACTGGTAAATCAATTTTTAACTCTTATATAACAGAAAAAACGAGCCTTTCGACTCGTCTTTTCTAAATGGGGTCCTGAATGGTCTGAAGTTATAAACCAAGTTTTGAATATTGCTTAAATCTAAGAAAAATAAAACCCCTACATAGCTTAAACTGTGTAGGGGATGTAAAAAGCTAAATGCTTCTTAATTATTACTTGCGAATACCCGCGAACCACCAATCGTCATATTCAATGTATTCTCCAACATCTTCAGTCTCATATACACCTAAGTACTTATGTCCTGGAGAGTCTGGACGATATAAATGTATTGATCGCTCGTTATCACACCATTGAAAGAAAATAGAACACCATGCGCCATTCTGGTCCTTCCAGTGGGTACAATTAGGATGTCTGTCAGCAAATTCTGGATCATTCTCATTTAATGCTGCTAAAGAATATGGGTCAACAGGTCTTAGGTTTCGTGTTGCATATTCATCTTCAAGCTCTTCTTCTGTCAAATCTTTCCCAGGAACGCTAAATAATACAATTTCTACTTCAGCCCCTTCTCCCTTAGGAAGAAGATCTATTCCTTCATAATCAATAATTACATTTCGTTTGGTAGCATTTAACATTTCTTGAGGCGATAATCGACGACTCACTTTAACATAGCGATAAATAATATTGCTTAACAATTCTACTTCAATGCGTAAACGGTTAAACAATTTGGCGGTTAGTGTTTCATCAACTTCTTCTTCAAGAAGGTATTGCACAATATTAGCGGGTAATTCATTTCTGCGCTTGCGTAACATAGCGCTTAGATTTTCATTAATTTTACCGATTTGACCGTCGGTAATGCTTTTCCTTGATGGGGTCATTTGTTTCATGGCGTCATCTTTTTTATTGCTAGTGGACCCAAACCAATATTGGATGGTAGTCATAGCTACAAAACACCGAAGTTTCAGTGTCTTGTAGCTATGACCACTATTTGCAAGTAAATTATTAACGAACTTAACAACATTAAAGAATAACAATAAATGAGTAATATGTCAATAAACCATACATAATATTTCGATTCCCTCTACTGGGTAACAAAAAATTGCCTTAAAACTAAGACAATTCTTTAGTGGGTGCCTAGAGGGAATTGAACCCTCGTTAACGGAACCACAATCCGCTGTTCTACCATTGAACTATAGGCACCATAATCATCTTGATTACTCAAGACTAATCTTCTTGTCCGCAATGATATGGACAAGAACTACAATCACAACCAAGGTTTGAAGAAAACAACTCTTCAATCTCTTCTCTGGTTCTATTAATCTTAACCGGTTCTTTCTTATCTACCTTTTTAATTATTTTCTTATCCGTCATATATATAATAAATAATTACTAATTTAATACGTACGCCCAGTAGGAATCGAACCTACATAACCAGCTTAGAAGGCTGGTGTTCTATCCATTGAACTATGGGCGCTCTTTTTACAATATTCTGATAATACAAGATAAAAACGGGACTGTCAAATAAAATAATGACTAAAATTAGCCTTATTTTTTAGAATCCCGCTGTCTTCTCGCTTCAAACACAACAATCCCAGTACTCACAGACACATTTAAAGAATCAATCCCTGTTTGCATAGGAATAATAATATTATTATCAGCGTTATCAATCCAGAAATCACTCAAACCAGTTGCCTCTGTACCCATAACAATGGCAGATGCTTTCTTCCAATTAATCTTGTCATATGACTTAGCGGCAGTAATGCTGGTGGCATATATATTAACTTTATTTTTCTTTAACCACTCTAAAGATTTCTCTTTGCTGGCCATTGCCACCTGATCACTAAACACATGCCCGGAACTAGCCTTAATAACATTAGGGTTGTAGAAGTCTGTCTGCAAGTCATTCAAAATAATTGCATCTACTTTGGCAGCATAGGCGGTTCTAAGCATTGCTCCTAGATTTCCAGGTTTTTCTACCGCCTCCAAAACTAAAACCAAAGGATTCTTTTTAAGTTTTAGGTCTTCTACCTTCTGATAACGAGGATAAACAAGCGCTAGCCAGCCATTAGGATTGTCTGCATAGGCAACCTTTTTAAAAACCTCCTTACTAACAGTAGTAATTTCTACCGGCGCCTCTTTCCATATTTCATTATTAATTTCTGGACAGTGAATTAATGAATCAAACTTAAAACCATAATCAAAAGCAACTTTAATCTCCCTTAAGCCATCAACCACCACTAATTCCTGTTGCTTTCTGTTGCGAGCCTTACGCAACTTAACAATGTTTTTTATTAAATTATTCTGCAGACTAGTAATTAACATATTTATTACATTATATCTTATTTTACAAAATATCAATAATAACAAGAAAAAAGGCTTTTATACACAAGAAAGCCATCTTTTTATTTATAATGAAAGTCTGATATAATAACAATAATTATTATTAATTTTTTCATATGGATAACCAGGCACAAACAAGATACAATTTTATTTCTGGTCATAGTGTTATTTTTGCCCCGAAAAGAAAAAAAAGACCAAGTGATACGAGTAAAAAAAAGAGTGATAACTCTTGTCCCTTTAACCCAAAAACTCTCAAAAAAAGTCTTATTTTAGATCAAGTCCCGGATACTGGTGCTTGGCAAAGTGCAGCTATTAAAAATATTTTTCCTGCTCTTTCTACAAAAAACAAAAAGGCTTACGGCTATCAAGAGGTTTTAATTGACACCAACAAACATATTCTAAATTTTGCCGAGTTAAGTATAAAACAAATTAAAAATTTGCTTGTTTTATTTCAGAAACGCAGCAATAAATTAGCTAAAGATAAAAAAATCAATTACATTCTTTGTTTTAAAAACCAGGGTAAAGCGGCCGGAGCTTCACTACAACACATTCATTCACAAATATTTGCCTCAGCTATTTTACCACCAGATATAATTGAAGAAAGAAATCGTATTGCCCTATACCAATCCGAAAATAAAACTTGTCCCTATTGTGAAATGTCTAAAAATGAAGCCATCGGACCAAGACTTATCTGGCAAGATAAAAATTTCATTGCCTTTTGTCCTTTTGCTAGTCAATACCCCTACGAAGCCTGGCTTGTTAGTCGGCGTCACGTTGATAATATTGGTTTATTAAAATCAGCAGAATTAAGTTCTTTAGCCAAAGCTTTAAAATTAATCTCCACCAAACTATCGGCTTTAACTTACGATTTTAATTTTTTCATTCATGATGACATCAGCAATCTTCATCAACATTTTTATTTAAAAATTCAACCACGCCCAAATGTTTGGGCGGGAGTTGAACTTGGCTCCGGTTTAATAATTAACCCAGTCTTTCCGGAAACTGCTGCTAAATACTACAAATAATATGCCCATTCCTCAATTAAAAACCATCTCCAAACCTAAGGCTGATTTTTGGCGAACAAATAATTCTCCTAAAAAAAAGATGAAAAAATTGAAGTTGAAAAATAAAATATTTGTCGCCCTTATGCTTTTAGCGGCTGTAGGTTTGTTAAGCACTTTTATTTTAGTAGCTTGGGTATCTAGAAACCTACCTAATCCAAATCAGTTAATTAATCGTGAGGTTGCTCAGAGCACTAAAATCTATGATCGCAGCGGCGAACATATTTTATATGAAATTCATGGTGAAGAAAAAAGAACTTTAATAGGTTTGGAAGAAATACCAAGTAGTGTAAAAAATGCAACCATCTCTATCGAAGATAAAAATTTCTATAAACATGGTGGTTTTAGTATTTGGGCAATGGTGAGAACGGCGACAACCAATGTTTTATATGGAAAAATGGCGGGTGGTTCAACTCTCACCCAGCAATTTATAAAAAATGCTGTTTTGAGTTCAGAAAAAAGCTATGTTCGTAAAATAAAAGAAATAATTCTAGCTCAACGTATAGAAAAAAAATTCAGTAAGGATGAAATTCTACAGATGTATCTAAATGAAATTCCCTACGGCTCCAACACCTACGGAGTTGAAGCAGCCAGTCAAAAATACTTTGGCAAAAGTGTTCGTGACATAAATTTAGCCGAATCAGCTCTTTTATCTGCACTTCCTCAAGCACCTAGCCGTTATTCCCCTTACGGAAATAACAAAGACTTACTCTTAGGAAGAAAGGATTACATTTTAGATCTAATGGCCGAACAAGAATACATCACTGAAGCCGAAAAAAATGCCGCTAAAAGCTATAAAATAAAATTTGAAAGACAAGGAACAAGTATTACCGCCCCCCATTTTGTGATGATGATTAAAGAAATGTTATCAGAAAAATATGGAGAGACAGAAATAGAACAAGGTGGTTTAAAAATATACACCACCATCGATTGGGATAAACAAAAAAATGCCGAAGAGATTATCAAAGAAAAAACTGAAGACTACCAAGAAAAATATAACGCAAATAATGCCGCCTTAGTAGCTATAGATCCAAAAACAGGACAAGTTTTAGCCATGATTGGTTCACGTGATTATTTTAACGATGAAATAGACGGACAGGTAAACGTAGCCGACAGACCTAGACAGCCCGGATCATCTATGAAACCAATTGTTTACGCTTCTTTATTTGAACAAGGATATACTCTAGACACTAAATTTTATGATGTTGTTACTAATTTTTCTACTGACTCAGAAGATGATTATACTCCACATAATTATAACGGAAAAGAACTTGGACCAGTTAGTATTCGACAAGCCTTAGCAGGATCTCTTAACATCCCAGCCGTTAAAGCAATTTATTTAGCAGGAATTAATCAAGTTTTGAACCTTGCTGACAATCTTGGCTACAGCACTCTAAGTGATCGTAGTCGTTTTGGCCTCTCTTTAGTTTTGGGTGGAGGTGAAATAAAAATGTTAGAACATATCAACGCTTATAGTGCTTTTTCCAGAGAAGGGAAATTAAATCAACTGGCCTTTATTCTAAGAATAGAGGATAAGAATGGAAAAATTTTAGAAGAGCATAAAGATAAACAAAATAGAGTAATAACAACTAAATCAGCTAGAATGATAAACAGCGTTCTAAGCGACAACGAAGCTCGTTCCTATGTGTTTGGACCTAAAAACTGGTTAACCCTCGAGGATCGCCCTATAGCGGCTAAAACAGGTACAACCAATGACTTCCGTGACGCCTGGACAATCGGATATACACCATCACTTGTCGCTGGTGTCTGGGTTGGTAATACTGATAATACAAAAATGAAAGCTGGGGCTGATGGTAGTGTTGTAGCAGCACCAATTTGGAATGAATTTATGAGAAGATCTTTAACTGGAACACCAGTTGAAGCTTTTAAAACCTTGGATGATGAAAAAACTGGTAAAGCCATTATTGACGGTGAAATCGAATATACTAAAAAAATAACCATTGATAAAGAAACTAATTTGCCTGCTAACTCAAGCACCCCCGAAGAAAATAAAGACGAACTTGAAATCTATAACCATCACTCAATTCTTTATTATGTTGATAAAAATGACCCTCTTGGTCCAGTGCCAGAAGATCCAAGTATTGACCCTCAATTTAATGCCTGGGAAGAAGCTGTCCTTCGTTGGGCTGAAGAAAATAATCAAAGCTCTAATCCTGAAATAATAGAAAATTTAAATCTAATAAAACCAGAAAACACTCCAGTTGTCAGTGTTATCAATCCAAAAAATGGAGATATAATAAATTCAAATATTCTCAAAGTTATGGTGGAAGCCGCGGCTCCCAGAGGAATTAAATCAATTAAATATTATTTAAATAACAAAGCTTTGCTTGGACAAGGGGCTGAAACTGAAATTAATATATCTTTAGATGGTCTTAATAATGGTTACCAAACTATTGGTGTCACCGCTTGTGATGACGTAGGTAATTGTGCAAAGGCTTCAGCTAATTATAATTTAATAAGATAATTTCAATTAAAAAAGACCTTTTTCATTAAAGATCTTTTTTTATTTTTCAAATATTTTTAATTCCTAATTGGCATTACGATATACAGATAGTCTTTATCATCAATAGATGATAAAGCACAGGGGGTGTTATTATTAATTACCTGAAGAGTAATCATATCACTTTCAATAATATTTAAACCATCTAAAAAATAACGATAATTAATTGTGATATCATTATCTTCTCCAACCACCTCACCCTTAAGGTCAATAGAGCTTTCTCCATTTTGACCAGATGATGAATAAACATTAATTAATCCTTTTTTAAAAATTAAAGATACATCAAAAATTCCTACTTTTGAAAAAATAGAAGAAGCTTTAATCGCTCTAACTAAATCCTGACGATTAATACTAGCCTTTGTTTTATATTTATCTGGTATTATTTGTTTGTAATCTGGATACTGACCATTAATTAAGCGTGATATTACTTCAATTGAATCCAAACTAAATAAAATTTGGTTATCCGACAAATATATTTTTACCAAATCTGATTCAATTGCATGGGCATCACTACTATAACTAGAAATTATTCTTAAAATTTCTTGAACCGTTTTAGCAGGAACCACCACTTTTGTTTCGTTAATATTATTATTATTAAGCTTAACTTTTCTTTCAGCCAATCTATAACTATCTGTAGCTGCTAAAGTTAAAATTTTGTCATTAAAAGAAAACATTACCCCAGATAATTCTAAACGATTATCATTATTAGCCACCGCAAAAGCAACACTACCCAAAGCTTTTTTAAAATCAAAAATGTTTAACTCACAAAAACTATCTTTATTAATAATTGGAATAAGAGGAAATTCTTTAGAAGATTCTCCTTTTATTTTGGTTTTATAATTTCCACAACCTAAAGATACCTCGTTATCATTTTTATCAAACTCAACTTTTTCTAATGGTAGTAAATTAACATAATCACTTATTGTTTTAGCATCAATTGTTATTTCTCCATTACTTTCAACTTTACCTCTTAATTGATGAGTTATTCCAATCTCTAAATTAGTACTTACTAACTCAATTCCATTTTCTCCAGCTTTAATTAAAATATTATTCAATATAGGTAAATTAATATTTCTACTGTTTATATGATTAACAATAGTTAATCCTTTTTTAAGATTTTCTTGTAAGCAAATAAATTTCATATATTATATATTAATTTATATATATTTTAATAATAGTAATAAGGGGTGGGGAAAAGTTAAGAAAGTGTTGTTTTTGTTTTATTGTTAGGTTAATTCTTTTGTGGAGGAGGGTGTTCTTTGCCGGTGGGTTTTACTTGTTAAAAAAGGGGATTACTTTTTGGGCTAGGGATAACTAGGGCTTTATAAACCTGTTAGTATTTTTTAATAACAGGGTAATACACAGAAAATTAAGCTTTATACACAACCGGTGCACCCTTAGTAAGGGGAAGAGCTAAAGATTTGTTTGATCGATTCGAGGTCTTGTTTTAATTTTTCATTTTCACCACTGGTTACCTCTTTTAATATTTTATTATATGCATGCATTGCGGTGGTGTGGTCACGTCCACCTATTTCTTGTCCAATACTTGGGTAAGAAGTATTTAATTCTTCCCTAATTAAATATACGGCTGCCTGTCTGGGTCCCACTAATTCTTTTTTACGACTACTGCCAATAATATCTTTAATACTTATTTCATAAAAGTTAGCAACTGCTTCAATAATTTCTTTTGGAGTTAAGGATTTAGCTTGTAAACTAGAAACATAGTCACTTAGAGCAGCTTTAACACTTTTTAGGGTGGGAACAGAATTATTTAATTGATGAAGTACAATTACTTTGTTTAAGGCACCCTCTAATTCACGGATATTGTTTTGGACATTGTTGGCAATAAAAATTAGAACATCTTTATCTAAAGGAAAACTTTTTTCTAAAGATTTTTTTTCTAAAATAGCAATTTTTGTTTCAACATCTGGTTTTCCGACGTCAGCCACCATGCCAGACTCAAAACGAGATATTAATCTTTTTTCAATAGCGGGAATTGATTTTGGCGGACGATCAGAAGTCATAACAATTTGTTTGTCGCTTTGCTGTAATTCATTAAAGGTGTGAAAAAATTCTTCCTGGGTTCCGTCTTTACCGCCCATAAACTGAACATCATCAATTAAAAGTAAATCTACATTGCGGTACATATTTTTAAAATCCTTACCTTTGCCAGTTTGTACTGCTTGAATATAATTATTTGTGAATTTTTCACTGGTTGTATATAATAATTTATCTGTATGTTTAGCCACCTCATTGCCAATTGCTTGCAGTAAATGGGTTTTTCCTAGTCCTACACCACCGTAAATAAATAAAGGGTTGTAAGCTTTTCCTAAATTATTTACCACTGCTTGGCAGGCGGCATTAGCTAATTCATTTCCTTTGCCAACAATAAAATTTTCAAAAACATATTTAGGGTTTAAACCAAATTTATTAACATTGGTTTTTTTTGTTTCAATCGACTGGGGTGCTAATTTATTTTCATTGTTGTTTGATAATTTATTTTCTTCTTTTTTAATACCAATAACAACTTGTCCCGGAAGATGTCTTAATTCTATCTTATATATAATTTGATTTAATTTTTGTTTAGTTATGTTTTCTAGAGAGTTGATAATGTTTTTATGATATTTTTCTTCTAACCATTTTTTTACAAAAGCATTGGGTACACAAATAATAGCACTTCCATTTTCAAGTGAGGATAAAAAGGTGTTTTTAAACCAAGTTACAAAGTTAACTCTTGATAAATTAATTTCCAACTCACCTAAAGTCGCTTGCCAGATTTGATCATTATTCATAAATTTATTTGTGTGCTTCTATTATAGGGGATAACACTAAGTGCTACAAGCCAAGGTTGTGTTTATAAGGTGTTTATAATAAGTGTATAAGTTATTTAATATTTATATTGACCTTTTAAAAAATTAGTGTTATCTTAGTTATATTATTTAGAATAAATTAAGAATATGCCTAAGAGAACTTATCAACCAAATAAACGTCGCGCTCAAAAAAAACATGGATTTTTAAAACGTATGAGCACTAAAGATGGTCGCGATGTGTTAAAACGTCGTCGGGATAAAGGACGCGAAGTTTTATCTAAATAGATAATATACTCATGATTCCTAGCACTCACAAAATAAGTCTAGATAAAGATTTTGAAAAAATTTTTAAAACCGGTCGTAGTATATACGGGCGGTTTTTAGGCTTTAAGGTATTAAAGAATGATTTAAATTATTCTCGTTTTAGTGTTATTTTGGGTAAGAAAATAAGAAAAAGTGCTGTTGCTCGACATTTTTTAAAAAGAAAAATTTTTAATGTTATTGCTAAAATAGATAAAAAGTTAACATTTTCAATTGACTGTGTTATAATTGTTTTGCCGAACAGTAAAGAAAATGTAAATTTTTCTGACATAGAAGCTGAGATTATACAAACATTAGCAAAAATTACTGAGAAGAGATTATAAAGTTGAAATATGATAAAGTATTTATCAAAAATAATTACAGGTTTTTTGATTTTTTTAATTAAATTTTATCAGAAAACATTATCTTTTGATCATGGTCCTTTAAGTTATTTGTATCCACATGGTTTTTGTCGTTTTTATCCAACTTGTTCAAACTATGGTATTCAAGTAATTAAAAAATACGGTCCAATTAAAGGGGGTATCAAAATGATTTGGCGTGTATTGCGCTGTAATCCATTTAATAAAGGGGGTCATGATCCTGTAAAATAATAATATTATTATGTTAGAACTATTTCAAACAGTTTTTTATCAACCAATTTTTAATTTATTAATTTTTCTTTATAACACCGTCTCCTTACAAGATTTTGGTGTTGCCATTGTTCTATTAACTGTCATTGTAAAATTAATACTTTGGCCCTTATCTAGAAAATCAATTAAATCACAGAAGGCATTACAAGAACTTCAGCCAAAAATTAATGAATTAAAAGCTAAACACAAAGGTAACCAACAGGTGATGGGTAAAGAGTTAATGGCTTTATATAAAAAATATAAAGTAAATCCTTTTTCGTCTTGTTTGCCTTTATTGGTACAATTTCCTGTCTTTATTGCCATTTATAGAATCTTTAGAGAAGATTTAAATAAACATTTAGATTTGGTTTATTCTTTTTTGTATCGACCAGAAATTATTAACACTAGTTTTTTGGGATTAATGGATTTAAGCAAGCCAAATATATATTTAGCAGTAATGGCTGGAGCAGCTCAGTTTTGGCAGGCTAAAATGATGATGGCCAAGAAAGATAAGAACGCAGTTGTTCCAAGCAATAAAAAGGAAGGCATGGCTGAAATTATGAATAAGCAAATGCTTTATTTCATGCCAGCAATTACTATTTTCATTGGTGTAACTTTGCCGGGTGGCTTAACACTATATTGGCTAGTTTTAACCCTTTTAACTGTTTTACAACAAAGTTTAACTGTTAAAAAACAAGAAAAAACACCCATAATTGAGGGTGAAGTCATTGAGTAATTATTGATTTATAGGTATTTAAAAAAAACCGGGTTAACTCGGTTTTTTAATTGAAGCTTCTATTTTTTCCAACTATAATATTTATTTTTTGGGGAATAATACCAATTTCACTTGGTAACGGAACAAGGATTGATTCATCAAGAAGTATTTTTCCGGAGCCACTCATCTTAATGAGATTGCTAGTAATAAAGGTGTTGTCTGGGTTTCTTCCGTTTACAATTAAATTTAGACTATCATCATTTGGAGATATTTTATTTTTAAATAGTAATTTACGATCGTCATTGATATTAATAATTTTAACACTAGTTTTACCCTTTAATTCTATGTGATAATCGCTGTTAATTTCAATAATAGCATCACTACTAGTTAATTCAGCCTTGTTTAAGAAGATGTTGTTTCCAGCGTAGGCAATATCTATTTGTTTTACTCTACGTGCGAGTAGAATATTACAAGCGTCTTCTTCTTTTTTTATTCCAAAAGAATTAGCGATTGAGTTATTGCCACCGATAGGAATAACAGAAAACAGTACATCTTTTTGAAAGAAGCCGTAATTTTTATTAGTTATCATTGCACTGATAACTTTATTAACTGTTTCGTTGTTACCAACGGCGATAATATTTTTAATTCCGTTTTTAATTTCCGCCTGAATAACTTCCTTTATATTCTTGATTGTGCCCAATCTAATAATTTTTCCATTTAAACCAAGATCGGTCAATCTAATCTCTACACGGTTAAGTGAGCGGCGATAACGGTTTTTATTTAAAAAATCATCGTAAATATATGCGTTCATAAGCAAATACGATAATAATTAAGCCTCAGTATCAATCCTCTCTTTTTTATTATCAGTTTTTTTTGAATCTTCTGAAGAAACAATAATCTGACCAGTAATTGAAGCTCCTCGCTCAATTGATATTTCACCACATTGAACATCACCATTAATTTTTGCGGTTTCGCTAATAGCTAAATATTTTTTAACTTTTATATTCCCGTTGATTTCTCCACTTATTAAAGCTTCGGATGCTTCAATATTGGCGCTAACCTTAGCTTTTTCTCCTACAAAAACATTAGCTACTGTTTTTAATGAGCCCTCAAGTCTTCCCTCAATTACAATATCTCCTTGCCCATTAAAATTACCTTTAACTTTAATAGAAGCACCGATGATAGTTTCAGCGTCCTTAAATTTTTCTAATTTTGTGTTTTTACTAAACATAAATTTAACAATCTGCCACCTCCCTCGCAACAGATTTTTAATTTTAAGCCTTTATTAAATACGATTTTACTTAATAGTATTTTAGAACAAATTTTAATCTTTGTCAAAAATTTATTTAATGTTATTATAATATAAAGACTTATTTTTTAATTGTAAAAATAATAAATATCAGTTATTATTATTTTGCCTTGCCCTTGTAGTTTAATGGATAAAACAAGAACCTCCTAAGTTCTAGATCCAGGTTCGATTCCTGGTGAGGGCACATATTGACAATTATATAAAAAAATGGTATTGACATCATTGTGTAATATGTTATTATAGTAAAAGTTCTGCGAGGAACATTATGGGCCATTAGCTCAGTTGGCTAGAGCGCTTCCATGGCATGGAAGAGGTCAAGGGTTCAAGTCCCTTATGGTCCACACCACAATCAGCTTCGGCTGATTTTTTGTTATTTATAGGGTAATTTTTACAAAAGCAATTTAATTTATAATGTTCTACGTAGAACATAGATATTTTTATTGTTTTTCTTTGTCTTTTGATAATTGTTCTGCGTAGAACATTCTAAAATTTTAAATAATATCTTTAGTCCACGTTGTTCTGTACAGAACATTTATAGTAAAAAGCTTTTCTAAGCTTTTTATGATTGTTCTGCGCAGAACAAAAGCCACTTGTTGATATTGGAATTGGAAATATTCTTATTTCTCTTTGTGGATCATTTAAGTTTTGATGATTTTTAAAAAGTTAAAGACAATTGTTCTGCGTAGAACATATGATTACGTAATTTATTAATAAAATAATAAATATTTTTAAGCTAATAAGTTTAAATTTAGGGCTAGAGTGTAGATTTTAGTGAATTACTTGGTTTATTGATATATATTAATTGTTCTGCGTAGAACAAATAGTAACTCTTGTTTTTATAAGTATAGTTTAAGGTTTAGATACCGGTTTATTTTAAATGTTCTTTGTAGAACATCTATAAGTTTAGTTTTTTAAATGAATAACTATTTTTTATTAATTATAATATTTATATCACAGAGTAAATATGTTCTGCGTAGAACATTCATTACTGCTAATAAATTGAAGTAATTTAAAATTTTGATTTATAGATATGTGTAAACAAAATGTTCTGTGCAGAACATCGCATAATTATAAATAATTCAAGCTCATTATCCTTAATAGATTAAAATTTGTTCTACGCAGAACAATTGAAATAAAATTAAAAACACAAAAACTGTTATTAAGTCAATTTTAACTTTTTATTAAATATAATAATGTTCTACGCAGAACAAATATTTTTAAATTGTTTATTTTATGCTAATATTAGCAATATTTATTGGAATATAAAAGAATTTACCTAATATTAAATATAAAAATCAAATTGCATTTTTAAAAATGAAGATGTATAATATTTGTACTATAAATTAATTAGTAGCATTATTATGTACGATACAATTATTATTGGACAAGGTCCGGCTGGAATTACGGCTGGTATTTATGCGGTTCGTCGGGAAATGAAAACCCTTATTTTAGGGAAAGAAGCTGGCGGTCAAATTATTTGGGCGGGAGAAATTGAAAATTATCCTGGTTTTACCAGTATTAGTAACTTTGAACTTATTGCTAAGTTTAATGATCATGCTATTGCTTCTGGGGTTGAAATTAAAACAACAGAGGTAAAAAGAATAGAAAAAAAAGGAGACGGAAGTTTTGTTTTATTTACAGAAAAAGAACAATTTGAGGCTAAAACGGTTATAATTGCTATAGGATTAGCTCCTCGTCGTTTAGCGGTTCCTGGTGAATTAGAATTAAGAGGAAAGGGTGTTTCTTATTGTGCAAACTGTGATGGACCTTTATATAGAGGTAAGGTGGTTACAGTTATAGGTAGTGGAAACTCTGCTTTTGATGCTGCTGAAGTATTATCAAAAATTGCTAGTAAGGTTTATTTAATTGCTCGAGGTGATAAATTTAAAGCTTTTGATTCTTTGGTTGATGAAGTTAAACGTCGGGAAAATATTGAAATAATTACTAATGCCAAAATTCAAGAAATTAAGGGTACAGAAAAAGTTGAGGCAATTATTTATAAAAATGTAGATGATAAACCTGTTGAGTTATCGCTTGATGGTGTTTTTGTAGAAGTTGGTAGAATTGCCAGCACGGATTTGGTTAGTAAATTAGTTGAAAGGGATGGTCATGATCAAATTTTAGTTGATGAGAAACAGGTTACTAAAACTCCAGGCTTATTTGCCGCTGGAGACGTGGTTGTTAGTGAATATAAGCAAATTACTATTGCCATGGGACAAGCAACTGTTGCCGCTTTGTCAGCTTATCAATACATTCAGGGAGCAGGAGCAAGCATGCAGACAACTGTAAAATAAGTATTATTAGAACAAAGTTTTAAAATAGCCCTTTCAGGGGCTATTTTTTTATAGTATAATGAAGATGAAAATATAATTATATGGATAATCAGAAAAAAATTCATTTGGTGGCAGCGGACATGGGCTATGGTCATCAACGCGCTATCTATCCTTTGATAAGATCTAGTCTAGAAGGGCCAATTAATCTTAATGATTATTTAGAAATTGAAAATTGGGAAAAAAAATATTGGTTGAATAGTAAAAAGGCTTACGAAAAAATTTCATATTTTAAAAAAGTTCCGCTTTTAGGTGATTGGATTTTTAAAGCTATGGATTACTTTCAGCGAATAGAGAAATTTTATCCCAATAGAGATTTAAGTGCTCAAACTCTTCAGCAAAAAATGTTTTTTAAAGCTGTGAAAAAGGGGGTAGGAAAAAAATTGATTGAAAAATTAAATAAGAATCCTATACCTCTGGTAACCTCTTTTTTTGTGGCAGCTTATGTGGCGGAATATTATCAGTATAAAGGTGATGTATATTGTATTGTTTGTGATGCTGATATCTCTCGTGCTTGGGCTCCGATTAATCCTAAGGAAAGTAAAATTAAATATTTAGCACCAAACAATAGGGTTAAAAAAAGATTAATGATGTACGGCGTTAGGGAAAGACGTGTTATTGTTACCGGATTTCCCTTGCCTTTAGAGAATATTGGCGATGATAATGAAGTGTTGCTAGGCAGTGTTGTTAAACGCTTAAATAAATTAGATCCCAATAGGTTGATTGATAAGGGTGTGTTAACAAAAGAGATAGAGGAATATAATTTGCAACATCAAAATCAAACAAAAACTCCTATTATTATTACTTTTGCTGTTGGCGGCGCTGGTGCGCAAAGAAGGATTGGCGCAGCAATTGCCGAAAAATTAAAAAATGATATTGAGAGCGGGAAAATAAAGTTAAATTTAGTGGCTGGTAGTCGCCTTGATGTTTATAATTATTTTGAAGAATTTCTTAAAAAAATAAAACTGCAAAATCATCCCAATATAAATATCGTTTATCATCCCCAAAAAATGGAATATTTTCGTTTATTTAATCGTTGTTTAATTGATACTGATATTTTATGGACCAAACCTTCGGAGCTAAGTTTTTATTCTGGTTTGGGTTTGCCTATTATTATTTCGGAACCTTTGGGGTCGCAAGAAGTGTTTAATCGTGAGTGGTTGCTTTCAATCGGCGTAGGTTTTGATAGTTTAGATCTAATGTATGTTAATGAATGGTTTTTTGATTGGATAAAAGATGGACGTTTAGCTAAAGCCACTTTGAATGCTTATTTATATGCGGAACATCAAGGCACACAAAAAATTTATGAGGAAATATTTAAGAATAATTAATTTATGAGTTGGTTTATTGTCGCTTTAGCCGCTTATTTTTTATTAGCAATTACTAATTTAATTGATAAGTTTTTGGTAGAGAAAGTATTGGGAAGTGCTCGGGCTTATACCTTTATTGCCTGTATAATGGGGGCCTCTGTTTTTGTAATTGCTCCTTGGTTTTTATATTGGCCGGGATTTAATTTTTTCTTCTTTAATATTTTTTTAGGATTTATTTTTGCTGCTGCTCTTTTATTTTTGTATGCCTCTCTTCGCCGAGGTGAGGCCTCAAGAGCGATTGTAATTATTGGTGGTTCTACACCAGTTTTTTCGCTTCCCTTGTCTTATTTACTTTTAGGAGATCAGTTCAGTTTAAACCAGTTATTGGCCATGATGTTGTTGATTTTAGGCGTAGCCGTGGTTGCTTTTTTACCTAAACTAAAACTTGGTTTTTGGGATAACGTTTTATCATCATTAAATTTAAAACAAAAATATTCAGGACATAGTATCTTTTTTGCTCTTGCTTCTGGCTTTATGTATGCAGTGTATTTTGTTGGTTCAAAAATAGCTTACGGAGAACAAAATTTTTTAAGTGCTTTTTTATGGATTAGATTAGGAGCTGCTTTGGCGGTTATTTTTATTTTATTATCGCCAAGAGCTCGGCGTGAAATTAAATCATTATTTGTACGTAAACCAAATAGAAAACGGAATCAGAGCTTAGTTCTTGGTAATCAAATTTTGGGTTCGCTTGGATTTGTTTTGCAAAATTATGCAATTTATCTTGGTCCGGTTGCTTTAGTTAATGCTTTGCAAGGAGTGCAGTATGCCTGGATAATTGTTTTAGGATTAATTGTTTCTTTATTGGCACCCAAAGTGTTAAAAGAAGATATTTCTTGGCGTGCTTTATCTCAAAAAGCTGTGGCTATATTATTAATTAGTGCTGGCATTTATTTTCTTTTTGTATGAAAACTTCTTATAAAATATTAGGTTTAACTATAATTGTTGTATTAATTAGTTTATTTATATTTACGCGCATATTTAAAAATAATAATCGGAATATTCAAATTGAAAGAAATCCTGAATATTTTGGCGTTACTTATTCTAAAAAATATGCGGAAGAAATAGGCTTAAATTGGCGAGAGACATACCTAGTCATTCTTGATGATTTAAAAGTAAAAAATATTCGTCTTCCTATTTATTGGGATGAAGTTGAAAAAACAAAAGGTGTTTTTGATTATAGTGATTATGATTTTATGATCACTGAGGGCGCTAAACGAAATGTTAATTTTGTAATTAATATTGGTTGGCGCTTGCCTCGTTGGCCCGAATGTCATGCTCCAAGTTGGACAAATACCGAAAATGTAGAAAGTATTAGAGGGGGCACTTTAGTCATGATTGAAAAAACAGTGAATCGCTATAAAGATAATTCGGCCGTAAAATATTGGCAAATAGAAAATGAGCCATTTTTAAATACTTTTGGTATTTGTCCTCCAAGTAATGAAGAATTTTTTGCTAAAGAAGTTGCCTTAGTTAAGTCATTAGATAAGCGGCCTGTTATTGTCTCTGGTCCTGGTGAATTAAATTTGTGGCGCAAGGAAGCTAAATATGGTGATGTGTTCGGCACAACTATGTACCGGGTTATTTGGAATAAAACTATTGGCTATATGAAGTATCCAATACCAGCCTGGTTTTATACAGCTAAAGCTTGGTTTGCTGGTATTGAGCCTGATAAGCGAATGATTATTGAATTGCAAGCTGAGCCTTGGGTGCCACAAGGGAAAATTATATATTTATCGCAAGGTGAAGCTAAATATTCTTTTGACGTAAAACAATTTAAGGAAAATATACAATATGCGCTAGATACTAAGTTCAATAAATCCTATCTTTGGGGTGTAGAATGGTGGTATTGGCAATATAAACATGATGATCAAAGTTTTTGGTTGTTTGCACGTACATTATTTTAATATGATTTCAATAATTATTCCGACGTTAAATGAGGAAAAATATTTACCTAAGATTTTAAGTGATATCAAGAAACAAAATTTTTCAGATTATGAGATTATTGTTTCTGATGGCAAGTCTGAGGATAAAACGAAAGAAATTGCTTTAATTGAGGGATGTGTTTTTGTGGAAGATGAAAATAGGTCTCCGGCTAAGCAAAGAAATAAGGGAGCTAAAGCTGCTAAAGGTGATGTGTTGCTATTTTTAGATGCTGACACTGCCTTGCCTGATGGATTACTAAGCGCTGTTTATAATGAATTTAAATCTCGAAAACTAAGTGTGGCTGGTTTTTATTTGAAGTTTAATTCAAGTAAGAGCGTGTATCGTTTGCTTGAATTTTTTTATCATAGAATCTGTTGGTTGGGACAATATTTTTTCCCCGCCTCTGTTGGGGTGGGCATTTTATCTTTAAAAGCTAAGCATAATCAGATTGGTGGTTTTGATGAAAGTATTTTTATTGGTGAAGATTATGATTATATAAATCGTTTGAGTAAGGCGGGTAGATATCGTATGATTAGATCTAGTTTTTTATATTTTTCCGTTAGACGCTTAGAAAAAGAGGGTGTAGCTAATGTTTTATGGAAGTGGTTTAAGGGTGGTATATATTTTTTAGTCAGAGGACCAATTAGAAAGAAAATAGTTAAATATGAGTTTGGGAAGTACTAATAATGGTATGGTTGCCATATAAGTTAATGTTAAGATGATAGAAATAAAAAAACTTAGTTTAATAAAACTAAGTTTTTGATTGTTTAAGTTAATCTATTTGATCTTATTTTGACCAGAGGTACAAATGATCAATTATTTTTGTGGTGTCTATTTGTTCTCGACTAATTTTTTGGCTTTTTTATCATACTTTTCGGTTGAAAGCCAGACTGTATGAAGATTTCCTTTTTTTGGATGGTTACATGGTTTAAATTTTCCAGTGCAAGAAAAATAACCATCATGATGGCTGAATTTAAATTTAGATCCAGTTAATTTCACTACTTCATGTAAATGAGTACTGTGATGTGTGCAGAACATATCTTCCATATAGACTTCATTTAGGTTGCCGGTAAAATAAACTGGTTTTGTTAATCCTTTACTAGCATCAATTAATGCTAATAAAATTTTTCTTGCCCAGTCTCGAGCATCTTCTGATTTAAAAATTAAGTATTTTAGAGCATTAATTTGCTTTTGGCTGATTTCCATAATTTTTATTTTAAGGTGGATATTAAATTGTTAATGTAACATATAAAAATATCAAAATTTATCCAAATAGTCAATGTTTGTGGCATTGCAGCGAAAGGTTTACACTACAAGCCTCTTCTAACTTTTGCATAGGAGTAAGACCATCCATGCCCAATCCTCTATGTTTCTTTTGGTAATTATAGTAATGCATAAAGAGATTTAAC
>Ga0307992_1000706_pt1 | contig 20619 bp, 19 predicted proteins | sample EllFjometagen133_FD_203162 | JGI IMG/M metagenome (GOLD analysis project Ga0307992, IMG submission 203162) | Marine microbial communities from Ellis Fjord, Antarctic Ocean - #133 | ecosystem: Environmental > Aquatic > Marine > Unclassified | place: Southern Ocean | collected 2014-10-08
GCTCTCGATAAACTGAGAGAAAATATTTCTCGAAGGATTCAATCAGCATACAAATATTCCCTTAAAATTTAGTCTGCAGATCAGACAGCTCTAGTTTGTAAGAACCCAAAGTATATCGGCTTATTTCAAAATTAGGTAAGTTGTAAGTCGTCAAAGTAATTCGGGCAAGATCGCTTAAAAAATAAGAGACACCTTCCGAGCATCCAACATATTCTGCAACCACCTCCGTGTGCTGCAGCTTCAACCCTGTACCATTTGAGTCAAATGTTTCTCAATAGATTCGATTAAAGTCTCACTCATAATTGGTTTGGTGAAAAACTCATCAGCACCAGCCTCAAGAGCTTCCACCTTGATATGTGGAAAAGCGTGAGCAGTCAATGCAATGCAATCAGGATTCTTCGGATACTTATCCTGTATGAATTTAATCAGATCGATTCCACTTTCGTCACCAGGTAACGAAATATCTACAATAGCGACAGAATACTCATGCTGTTTAAGGGCTGTTTTCGCATCTGCGACGTTGGTCACCAAGTGTAGGTCATATTGATCTTCAAGAAGATGAGTATAGTAAATCTGTGAGGAGAGATCGTCCTCCACTATCAATACTTTTACTTTTGATTCAGTCATCACGATTTCTCCTCATACTTTGGAAAAATGAGTGTGAAAGTTGTACCTATATTTTTCTTACTCTCAAATTCAAGCTCAACATCATTTAGTTCAAGGTATTGTTTTGTAAGCGTAAGACCCAGTCCAACCCCCTGGTTGTTCTTTGTAAAACCCTCGCTTTCTTGTGTATATGCGTCAAATAGCCTCTTCTGATACTCGTCTGAAATTCCGATTCCAGTATCAATGACTGACAACGTTACCCGATCATCTCTGGTACCAAACTTCAATTCAACCGTGCCTTCTTTTGTATACTTGATAGCGTTATCAGTCAAATTGAGAATTGATTGATGAATGCAATACTCATCAGCGAATATTACTTGTGGCTTTTTGGGGGGTGTAAAGTTTAAATCAAGATGCTTGTCTTGCGCGCTTAGTTTTAGTTGTTCAACGACTTGTGTAGTAATCGAACCCAGATCCAATTCTTGCTTCTGGATGTTTATGGTACCAGCCGTCATCAACGACAGGTTCAAAATAGAATCAACAGTATGCATCAATCGATCACTTGCAGCATTGATGTATCCAAAAATACTGCGATCCTTTTCGGAGATGATGTCAGAGTACCGCTGTTTCAATAAATCTGAAAACCCTAGAATACTATTGAGAGGTGTACGAACCTCATGAGAGATATTCGCTACAAACTGATCTTTGACCTCGTTGGCAGCAGTGGCTTTTTGCAGAGCTTCCTTGATCTCCACTTCTGATCGTTTCCGATCGGTAATGTCAGGAAAGATTGCAAAAGCACCTTGATACTCTTGCTGTTCAGATTCAATTGGGGTTGCATATACTTCAATAATTCTATTAGCCCCTATTTCCCTTATTACTTCCAGCTCATACTTACTGGAATCTCCTGCTTTTCGTTTGGCAGTCTGTTCTTGAATTTGATCAAAAGCACGCGCTGATATAAATTCTTTCAGATTCTTGCCGATCATTTCTTCTATTGAGAAACCAAAAATGTCGGCCGCTGCCTGGTTTACGAATGTAAAGCTTTCGTTTTCATCTACTTTGCCTATTCCTTCCTGCAGAGATTCAACCAGGGTTCGATACTTTTCTTCATTCTCTAAAAGAGCAACCTCTGCCAGTTTGCGTTCTGTGATATCAGTTTGTGTACCCCAAATGTGTACTAAATAACCATCTTCAACATGCCCTATCACATTGTTAGAGAACCAAAGCTCATTCCCATCCTCATCAGCTTCATGGGATTCCATATCAACGATGCGGTAATCTGCTTCGATCCAGGATCTAAGAAATTTAAGATTTTCGGGGTCATCAGTACTCCCGTGCAGCTCAGCAAGGGTCTTTCCAAGGATTTCATCCGCTCTATCATAACCATACATTTTTGCCTGTGAATCGTTTGCTTCAACTATGTGACCTTTGTAAAGGTCCTTGATTTGGTCATCAGCAGGCTGATTAACCGAGATTGGGTTTTTTACTTCAAATAGATAAATACCCTCGGAAGCTTGTTCCACAAAAGTGCGATACTTTTCCTCGCTCAAAGCCAGTTCGTTTTCAGTCTGTTTGCGATCGGTAATATCTCGGATAATGCCCGTATAATGTTTCTGTTTTTCTGACGCCCAGGATGTCAACGAGAGCTCAATCGGGAATTCAGTTCCATCTTTCCGCAGCCCTTGTATTTCGACAGTTTTCCCCAATAGCTTGGCTTTGCCTCCGCTCTTTAATCGCTTCAAACCATTTTGGTGATTATTTTTATGTTGTTCAGGTAATATTCTATTCAAATTACTATTAATCATTTCAGATGACGTATACCCAAAAATCTGTTGGGCAGCTTTATTCCAGGATAAGATTATCCCTTCTGAGTCGATTGAGATAATGGCATCTGCAGCTGTTTCTGTGATAGATCTCGTGAGTTTTTCACTCGTCCTAAGCGCCTCTTCAGCCTGCTTGCGTTTAGTGATGTCCGTCATGATTCCAACCCATTCGTGTAATGAGCCATCTAGCGCCAAAATAGGAACCGCTGTCACTTCAAAATCACACCACTCTTTTAATTCCTCATTCCAAACATGCCCCCAAGTTTCATATATTGACAATTCCTCGACGGCCTTCTCCCAAGCAGCTAAGATTCGTTCGGTATCATCTGGATGAATTTTTTTCCCCCATCCGTAACCTTTGGCCTCGCTCCATGGCTGCCCAGTAAATTTTTCCCACGAAGGCTGGGGAGATACATATCCTCCTGTTGCATCGGTTGTCCAAATTATAGAAGCTGTGGCATCTATTAAGGATCGGTACCTCATTTCACTATTTCTTAAGTCTTCCTCTGCCAGCTTACGCTTTGTAATATCTCTGACAATGGCAAATGTTGCTGGTTTTCCCTTGAATTCGGTTATCTCATATTTAACCTCAACATCAATGATGCTCATGTCTTTCCGATGAAAAGTGGTTTCATAGGTGTCGGATTGCAGTTCCTTAGATTTCACGATTCTTCCTCTTTCCTGGAGAGAAGCTTTTGCCTCTTTTGTGAAAATAGTATCGAAGCGCACTCCGCTTATCTCATCGACAGAGTAACCTAACATTTTGGCAAATCGAGTATTGGAGTAGATGATTTTATCATCCTGACTGATTTCAATTCCGTCATTGGCATTTTCGACGATCAAACGATATTTCTCTTCGCTGTTGCTAAGAGCCACTTCGGCCAGCTTGCGCTCGGAGATATCTATGTGAGTACCGACCATTCTGATGGCTTTTCCAGTATCATCAAAAACAGCCTCGGCGCGAGAAAGAATATCTACCCAATGCCCATCCTTGCGTAACATCTGGAACTCCATTTGAAAGTGATCACGCTGCTTATTAATGACTTCCTGCTGCATTTTCCAGGATGCTTTCACGTCTTCTGGCTTGGTTAATTTCTCCCATACAGATAATTCATTCGGGAGCTCGTCGTCTTCATAGCCCAGCATACGCTTCCAGGTGGGGGAGTAATAAATCTCATTTGTCACAAGGTTCCAATCGTAGATACCATCTTTAGTGGCAGCCATGGCTAGATTATATCTCTCCTCGCTTTCCTCAAGTTTTTTTGATTGCTCAATAACTTTTAATTTCTCCAGTCCTGAATGAGCGAGTTGTTCGGCAATATTAGCCAGCAGTTTCAGAATCTCTTTATGCTGTTCAATTGGGAATACAGGTACCTGCTCCAAAGCCTTTAAATACGCTTCTTCATTATATCCGTATTGTTTCGCTTGTGCCCGGAAACGATCTCTCGCATCATCAGTCAAGGGGGTATGAAGCATTTGACCAGTAAAAACATTGCCAAGATGTTGACCATCAATGATAATCGGGCAGGATGAGTCCACAAGACCCAAGGGACACTCATAAATGCAGTGAGGTTTTCCTGCTGCAATCTCTTCATTGATATGTGTATCACTTTCAACACAAATAGCTGCTGATTCAGGTTTTTTACGGTGAAAATCAGTACAAATCGATTGCCATCCTGCACCCACCAGGACATTCCCTTCCATATCCAGCATCGCATTGGGAATTTGGGCTACTTCATATAATAGCTCAAACATTTGCGCAGTGTGTTCAATGTCTATCAGGTCTTTAAGTTTATAGGGATATTTGGACATGCTTTCCTCAGCCGTAAGTTGTATAAACATTAGGAACTTAGAATCTAAAAGATAAGAGATACTTTCGAGTTGACTAGCTTTAACTATCACTAGCATATGTAAAACTAACAGAAATGATTTCTTTAAAAGGGGGAGAGCCCCGAAGGTCTCAAAAACCTTCGTTTATGAGACTTAGAGTGGGACTTCATAAAACACCCTCTAAAGCCAATAAACCGTGTCTCATAACTCATCTTATAATCAAAGTATCATAGGAAACTGCAATTACCGTTTTTGAGGCTTCCTATCACAGTGCGGATTAATTCTCATTGGCAAAATTCTTTGTAAACTGGAAGACTGCCAGGAGTAGATCATAGCTGGCTTTGTAAACGGGCAATTCATCATACTGAGACATCCCTTAGACCTCTTAGTGCGTCGATGGGGGTAAACCCCCATACCCCCGAATAGTCAAATGGCCTAATCCCTCACACACCGGACAGAGAACCCGACCATCTTATAGTCGTAGTTCCGGTTGACATCTGAACGGCTGTAATCCAGTTTACGGTACCACGCGTTGGTACCTGGGTACTCAGTAGCGGACCAAAAGTAACCGTAGTAGTCCACAGTGCTGCAATAACCATTGCCCCAAGTGCGGTAACCACCAGGCAGCGCAATGAAACCACTGGCGCCAAACTCTGAGTTATTCTCCAAGCTTCCACTGTACCACAAATCTGCATTACCAGCCAGTTTGCTGCCCTCGTTTGTGCCTCGCATATTTTCATCATCCGCCTCGGTCTGGCTCATTCCTAACGCCATTTCTAGCTCTTTCCACTCTTCATCTGTGGGCACATGCCAACCCTCGGGGGCTATATTACGAGAATCAACTACTGCATACCAATTATATAAAGCACCATAGGTATCAACTTCATTAGCAGCATTATTATCATAGATGCAATATGCTGCTGTTGTGAGAGTACCCCAAGTAGCTGCATCGGTCACATTGGTGATCGGAGTACCATCACGATATTTCGTCACTTTCAGATTCTCGGCCATCCATACTTGGTCACCAATCTCAACTGTTTTATACACATTCCCATCACGGTCTACACAATCTGAAAATGTAATACTATCAACAAAGGCCATTTCAAGGCTGTCTGTTGTTTTTGCCCTAGGAGTTGTGCCATCGCTCATGTGCCAAATAACTCCTCGTTGTTGGCCGAGAACGAGAGATGCCATCATTAGAATTATCATGATTATGTGTAATTTAGTCTGTTTTGTAAACATCATCATACCTCCTATTTTACTAACAATAACTTAATTATAAGCGAATAATTACCTGCTCTGATTCTACAGAAATAAACCCCTGCTGAATAATCTGAGGCATTGAATATGAGCTCATAGCCACCGGCTGGTTGATACTCATCCACCAACAATTCAACCTCCCGGCCCAGCATATCATAAATGATCAGATTGGTCAATCCAGCCTGCATGATCTCATAACGAATGGTAGTCTCAGGATTAAAGGGGTTGGGAAAATTATTATATAATTTGTATTCGAAAGGCAATAGAGGATCATCATCGCTAACACTCACTTCAGGGCTGTATTCATAACTCCCACTATAGTCTAGCTGTTTGAGTCGATACTTTAGTTCACTGAGTTGGCTAACAGCCCTATCAGTGTATGAATATTCTGAAGTCGTAGTAACGCTGCCGTTACCTTCCACAAAGCCAATCGTGAACCACTTATTGGTGCCGGAATGTTTGCGCTCTATATCAAAACCGTAGTTCTCAACCTCTGAGGCGGTCTTCCACTCGAGGATGACATCCGGGCTGGCTCGCCATGAAGTAAAGCTGACCAATTCAACCGGCAGGGAAACATCCCCCCGGGCTGATGTTTCGATAAGCATCTTAACAACGTCGTCCACATTTCTTGTGTTAGTTGTTCCGCTGGTGAGTACAAAGTTTATCTCAGAACCATTTGAACTGAACGTAATCTTTGAGATATCATCAAGTTGGGCAAACTCATAGCCCGAAGTGCTCTCAACATTCAGATAGGCTGTTCCCCACACATCTGAAATGAATAAGAAAAATAGTATGAATAGTAAATTCGTATTTCTCAAGGTTTTTCTTCCCGTTATTTCGCTGGTAATCCTGGATAAATGAAAAACTGTATTTCGTGATGCCGATGTGAGTGATGATATCATAAGTATCTCCAAGTTCTGATTTGATCAATCTGGAGATGAAGTTGGCACCAGGAGTATGCTCAGGCAACACTAAAATAACACTATTCGTATTTTCGGCTAGTAGAATTAAGAATTATCGAGGACGTCAGGAAGGTACGAGGTGGCAGTGTAATCCCCCCAAATCTGACCATATTTCAGATTGTTCTTATGGTATCTATATGATGGGATGGAATATGGACCGGGAATTGAGGATATCAATTTCATGATATTATTCATCATCTATACAACGCTATAGTTCATCATATAAGTAGCTCCAACAGATTATTATCCCTTTAGCAAAACGTCGCTGATCAATACCTGATATCCTCAAACTGACCAGCGATTGCACATATTATGCACACGCTAAATCACTAACCCCTCCAACGTCCTGATACACAGCTACTTACAGAACCCAAAAAGGGGACTGAAAATCCCCGTGTCATTTTTCGGCCTTTGAATCTCCACCCCTAACTCAATTGGTGCAGAACTAAGTAACAACGTGTTGCATTACACCTAGCTTTTTTCATTAAGAAGGAAAGATTATTCAGGGCAATTAAAAACCGATTTTATTATCAATCGATAAATGAGATGAAGGTTATAGTATTGTTGATAAATCTATGTCGGTAAATTTTTCATCCGAAAGGGATGTTGTATTAAAGTTTCACGGGGATCAAATCTAATGTTTCCAATATATCGATTAATTTTTACCGGAAGTACGCCAGCAAAAAATTTTACATATAGACCTGCGATAGCATTATACTCCGCCAAAGCAAGGGGATCTAAAAAGTCCTGAACATGTGAAGATCTTTTCATTCGAGTATGATTAGCAATCATCCCGTTGCAAATCAAATCTAAAAGAGCCTTAATCCCACCTTCAGCCCCCGTTAGACCTATGTCGTAAATAGGTCCAAGAAAGATGCCAAATTTCTTATTTAAATGATAGGATGCATTACCCCGAAATAATTCAAAATCATGATTCGCAGAAGCAATTCCTGGATATAGTGCTATTTCTAGCTGAACTTGATGACCGGCTAAGATTTGATCTAATTCTTCCCTTGAGTTAGCTTTGTTACTGGATAAAAGCAATTTACCCGACGCACTTAGAATTGCCTTTTCTATTGGGATTATAGTTTTTCGATAAACAATTTTCTCAATTAGCTCTAAAAAATTTTGTTCAAGATTCAACTGCTGATCACCCCTTAAAAAATAATGAGCTGAAATATTACGTAATATTCTCTTCTTTGACATTGCGATTCCAATTTAAATGAAATATCAACTAACAACGTATAGAAGTCACTCATTTAGAATTGTTGGTTCAATTTAGAACCTTTCCGGCGTAATCAGAATCCGATCCATAAACTCAATTACATCTCCCAACTTATATCGTACTGATTTGCCCACTTTTACATAAGGAATTCCCCTCTGCATAAAACGGTTGTTACGCAAAGTCGAAAGTGCGAATCCAGTCATCTCAGCTACCTGTTTCTCAGTAAGGTATTGTGGTGTGGTGGTCTGCATGTTAAGTACTCCTCTTATTGTGATTTAATTTTATTGGACATGATTCTTGACAAAATTGACGTATGACTAGTTCCTCGCAGCCAATCCCGCGATAGTTTTTTGGGAAAGCCCAGTTCACTTGAGCTTCCACTTCTGCTATTGTGATTATTTGTTTAGCGTTAGATGGTTTGTTTTTCAGGCGCCATTCAAGTAGCAAAGCTTCAACTAAGTCTTGAGGGATACCAACTCGTTTTAAATTGACAGCTAGTCGGAAAGACGCAATCCGCTGATCAAAATTGGTTCCAACATCCAGCAGCTTTCTGATGCATGAGGGAAGGCTATAGATTTTGTCTGAAACTTGATCACGTTTTGGTTTGAGAGTTTTTACTGGAGGTGCCAGATCATTCATATCAATCAAGTCATCCAGGTGGCTTTCAGAGATCCTGGATACACCCAGGAGTGCTTGCCAGAAGCACTTCAGAGGCTCTAAAGCATTCTGGGGATCTAGCAAGATGGTTCGACGATGTTGAACAGCCCTACCAAATAGCGGCGCATTAATGAAATTTCCGTAGGAATTCTTATTCTGGACCGCGTCCTGTTTGGGGAAAAGTTCAACATCGTCCAAGTCTAGATCATTCAGCAGCATTTGCAGAACTGCTCTGACTTTCCAGGCTTTTGTGCCACCTTGCTCGAAGAAGAACCAGAGGTGGTAACCCTTGGACTTGCTAATCTCTACGATGCAAGGCAACTGGTAATGGGTTGCACGGGCAAATATCCCCAGAACAGATTCCGGCTCATCACGATCCAGATCAATAACTCCGACATTTGTTTGATCTTTCAAAAGCAGATAAAAGCCGTAGGGCTGTTTTCCTGAGAGATGATTATATATGACCTGATCTGTGACAGATTTCTTGATTTGTCGGTATTTTTTTGTCTTTGGGTCGTAGGTTCCGTAGGCTTCTGAAGATCCTCGAAAAAGATCCTGGAAGATTTTGATCTTTGCTTTGGTTGTAAGTGTCTGGTCAGGTGAAGTCATCTCAGCTCCTTTGCTTGCCTCTTCTGTACTAGAAGTGGGCAGAAGTGACTCTGTGTTACACCTGTTTATGAAGGTTTACCGAAGAATTGAATTGTCATGCAAATAGATGACTAGTGCCAATAGATCTTGAATATTTGTTGCCAGGACGGCAGTCCGAGTAGCTAGGATCTCCGGAGGTAAAAGAGCCTCATAATTTCCTAGTATTTCTGAAGTGAGTTTCAGACATTGATCCCAATCAGTGGGATCCAGCACAGCGTTTATTGCCCACGATTGTAGGCTCATTGACTCGGAATCATGTAAACTTTCATGCCAAATCTCTGATACTTCATCTACAGCTAGTTCCCCAGTACAAAAATCAGTCAGTGCACCGGAAATCCCTCTAGTACCATTACCTTGATAATTATTTTCAAGCCACCAAATCAAATTGGGAAGGGATTGATCGAGTCTTTTGGGGTTCGATTCGACTATCTCCTGCAATATGTTAATGAAATCACCATGCCCCCCTCTAGATATATTGGGGTGGTCATGAGAAAGAACGGTTCCAGGTTCACGCAGATTGACCTCTGCCAGATTGTTTAGGATTGCCGTAAGGATGGGGGTGTTCTTCATGATTTAGAATGTATCGTATGTGTAATCACCTTCAGCGATGATTTTCCTGATAAGTTCTGCGTCATTAGTATATATCCGATCACCTGTTCCCTGCTCGTTTGAATTTTCTCTTATTTCAGCAGCAACAACCGCTAGTGGCTTACAATATTTCTCATGGCTTTGAGAGATAATCTGTGCTGCGAAACCCTGCCCCGGGACTTGGAGAGGCTCATCAGTCACTATCTTTAACACTTGTGTATCCATTTTCAGAATAGCTTCTCCTGTTTTGAGATTGATAATATCCTCTGGAGTCGCTTTTCCGCTTAAGTCCTTTGATAAATGAGTAGCGTCCTGAATATCGATATTAAACAGAACGGATGTACCAGCACTGGAGAGTGCATCAATCTGATCTCTTGGAAATTGGTTTAAATACTGGTGGGCAAGAATGAGACTTATCCCAAATTTACGGGATTCAACCAGGATATCACCCAAAGTATGAGTGGTCAATTTGTGAGCCTCATCGCAATAAATGGAAAAAAGCGTTCGCTGGTCCGGTGGGAGCTTACTGCGGTATAGTGCATTGTGAAAAAGAGATGATAATAGAAATTTACCCAACACTTTTCTGGCATCATCACCAGTATTTGAGAGATCCAAGAGTAAGATTTTTCCATCTCGCATAACTTCTTCCAGATCCAAAAGATTATTATGCTGCGAAAGCATGAACGAAATAGTAGTTGATGCCATAAGTAACTTGCTCAATTTGTGGTGAGAAGAAGCCAACTCTTCACGTTTGTAAGTTGGAAAATCCCTGGTCCAAAAAAGTTTTGCAGTGGGATTGGTAATTCGGGATAGGACCCGGTTGACAAGCTTGACTTTCTCAGGACTGGGTTTCCTTCCACTGGACTGATCAAACAAAGTGAGTAGATCTAAGAAAGAGGCTTCGCCGTGTTTTTTTAGGCCGTAAAACCCGTGTCGTAGTAAATGCTCCAGACGATCACCCCAAGCATGTTCTTGTACTGTACTTCTGATACCACTGACTAGATCATCAACAGTTCGCAAAGCTCCCACTTCCAGAATGTTTGTCAAGGGATTCCAAATAGGTATCCAGTCAGGATCTCCAAAATCAAGATAGATACAACGATCGGTATGCTCTTCAGGGATAGATGCAAGAATGCGTTTCATCGCATCACCGTGGGGATCAATAAAGGCTAATCCTTTTCCTGCCTGGATATCCGACATGATCATATTCTCTAATAATGTCGATTTCCCGGTACCGGGCTTACCAATAATATGAACGTTCTTAGCCCGATCTTGCACGGGCAGGCTAATCCTTACCCGCTTTCCTTTTCTCTCACCAGAGCCCAGGTATATGCCCTCTGCTGGCAAGTCCTGGAATGGGTCTACTGGTAAAATGTCAAGAGTAGGTATTTCCCTAAAATCTGTTTTGAATACATCGACACTTGGGATATGGATGAGGTTTGAAAGCTCAGCCGAATTTAGCAGAAACCCATTCCGGTAGGTTAACCCATCTTTGACCATCTCAGCTGTTCTCAGCTCCCCCAATTGATCCCAATACAATTGGTGAGACAGCTCCCAAAGCGGCTTTCCGCCATGTCGAAAAAGAGTGGTAAAACTATGCAAAGCATTATTTGATTCAATAGTCTGGGTGCTGGTTAATCCGACTCTGGCAATAACGAAAAAGAAGGGTTTATCGCTGTGGGCTTTTTGATCCAGATTCATGCTCATCAGTTTCATGTCACTTGAGGGGGTTTGTTGCTGGTAGGTGCTGTTAAACCTCTGTGTAGATAATGATCGTGACAGAAACTCGAGGTCAGTCAGGAGTTCCACGTTATGATGCCAATTATGTGTAGCAGGCTTAACAATGACTTGGAAAAAGCCTGTTTTGTCAGGTAGTAATTGTGAAAGACCCTGAAGCAATACTTGGAAAGGTGAGAACTGAAGCTCTGATGGTCGTGTGAGTAAATGATGATAAGGTGGTGGTGGAAAGAACTCAGTAAAAATCAACTCCGCTTTTATCCAACGCCGATATTCAGCCTTCAAGGTGCTATCCCCATATTCAGCTTCAAAAACAGTGGAAAGCAGTATTCTATCTTGAGCTGAAACTTTAAATCTGAATTCAAGCGATTCCTGATTACCCACTATCTCAAAAATAAAGGGCTGTGAAAGACATGAGAGTTGTTTTAGAAATCTTTCAGCTCTAATCCAATCGAGTTGGTGCTTGGGTGACATCTGTGCAGAGAGGGTTCGGATGGCTGGGTGTTCTTGCAGCCCACCCATAGGAATTGCAATACTAGTTGCTGGAATTTGATTTGAGGAGGAGAGATCATGGAAGACAGGTTCAAGATCGATGGGGTGATCTGCTATAACTGAACTGCAGCCCTTACACGTTTCTAGGCTTAATAGTTGCTGATTGTAAGCATTGAGCATCCAGTTTTTTGACTTTCGCAGCAGGAATTGTTCATGACCCATGAATAGTTCACCTCTCTAAAAGGAAAAGGAGGGCAGAAAGAGAGAACTATTTCAGATACGCCAAAATGATAGAATGAAAACTATTAACGTAAGCTCTGTACCCGTTTCATCATGGCGGGGTGTTGTTTGAGCACTTCCCAGAATCTCATTTTGACTCTGGTTCGATACTGAGCTTGGTTTTTGGGAAGATATTGAGCAAATCTACGCAAATAAATATCAGAGACTGCAACTTTTTCGGAAGCAGAGAGACTATTCCAAAATTCTGATACGTGAGAAGAGATAACACGGTTAGCATAATCAATGGCCATTTCTTCACAGATGATATTCAAGAGATTCCTAAGTCCTCCTTCAGCTCCAGAAAGGGCTATATCGTAGACCGTCTCCCAGGCGTGATGTCTTTTAAGATATTTAAAGGCATCATGCTTGTTTATAGCAAAATTATCCAGGATATCTCGTGAAACAGGGAAAACACCCCCCATGAGGCGAAGTGTAAACTCAGCGAGGATCCGATCCAACTCCCTCTCAGAGTTAACTTGGTTGGTTTCTAGGGTAAATCGCGCTGCGATTGACTGCAAATCATGCTCTAATGGATCAATAGTTTTGCGATAGTCAATATTATCAAGGACTAGTGTTAATTTGCCCTCCAAACTCACAATCTAGAGTCTTCTAAAGCTTGCGTATTGCGATTGCAGTCCCCTAGCTAAAGCTCGAATCAGCTCCTCATAATTACGGGCATAACGCTCAGGGTGCTGGGTGTCAATCTGGGTTGATGAGAGACCGGTTCGCTGAATAAGTTCACGAATGATACTGGTCTGCTCCTCAAAACTGCTAGGAGCAACAAAAGTATCCAGAACATCGCGGATATGAAATTCAAGCGCTTCAGATTTTAAGCCTTCCATTATAATATCAAGAATTTTGCGCATACCACCGTTTGAGCCAGTTTTACCATCTTGGTAGGCATTCAGCTTGTCCATGCCCCGGTTACGATAATCGTGCTCCAAAATATTTTTCGCTTTGCCGGCGGCTTCTGCCCTAGAAAGTTCCCCGCCACCAGAGACACATTTGGTATAGTGGTGGTTATAGTATTCAGCAATAAGGTCATCGAAAGCTCTGTCACTGGGAACAGTATTGCCATTTAAGTGGAACTGAATCCGAGCATCATCATGTTGACCAGTTACATGTTCAATCACGAAGGATTCGTCAAGTTTGTTCAAGATTTGCTGTAATACACCCATAAGTCCCTCCCTTTAGGCCAAATTATAATCTATTAATTGTATTGATAAAAGCATCTTGTGATTCCAACCAAGCTAAAATAATTTCCTCATAAGAATTAATGTAGCGTTCCGGTGCTTGGGTTTTAATGCTATCAGGTAGGTACTTATCCCAGAGGACAAACATTTGTTTAATAAGATCCAACCGAAGATTTTCATCAGTTGAATCAATATATTTTGTGAATACTGATAAGGTATATTTTTGCTTAGCTAGCTGCTTCTGGTCTGCGGTAATTGTGTCTAAAATAAAGCGCATTCCTCCCTGCTGACCTGTTTTAGCAATTGTGACAGCTTCCCTTTGCCTTTGTTGACCCCGGAAAGATTGTTGGAGCATCTCCAAGGCTTTTGCCCCAGAAAGTTCGGGATCACTGGGAGGTAGTTGATTGTAGACTTTTCTCTCTGTATGGATAAAAAATCGCCTTATAGTATCAAGGAAGAAATCATAATCTGGAGAAGTATTCTTTTTGAGACGGAAACTTGCACGCGCTTCATCCCAGGGCTTGAATATGAGATCTTCGATACTTTGGGACTTAAGCTTTTCCTCCATAAATGCCAACAACCCCAGATGCTCCCTCTCTTTGATTCCAGGTGGTACTTCATGTGGACCAGAATCGTAATCCAGTGCATAAAGCGTATCATGCAACCTTGAGATATCTTCATGATCAGATTCATCAGCATGCTGGATGAGTTTGATGTAGTCAGCTTTTGACAGAAGCGTGAACTGTCTCAAGTCTCTCCTGATATGTTTAGGCATGGATTGAATCAGACCGCTTAGGCTCAATCCAAAATTAGCTGGATAGGTTTCATGTGTGATGCTCCATGAAACCCTAGCTTCAATAAGTTCTTTAAGACTCGTGAGATTATGACCTCCAAGCAGCTTTTCTAATTGTTGCCAGAACCGTTTCTCGTGGTTTCCTATAAAATACTGGTTCAAGGAACTATGGTGATCTGTGTGGGGCTTGGAGCCGTCCATATCCCAGAACTGGCATGCAAACGTAGCCTGGATTAGATCAGATTCATCAATCAATGCTTCCAAAGCCTCTCCTAAACTATTCACGGGGAATAGATCTAAATGGATACTAGCTTCCTTCGTAGCCGCTTGATACTCTGAAAAGGCTGTCGGTTTTAGGGTTTTAAATGATTGATCAGAACTGTGATCCGGATAGATAAAACAGCTCAGCTCCCTCGATTCTTTGATAACCTCAAACTTTTCAGGTAGAGAAGCAACCAAGGTTATTTCTCCACTACTTGTCGCAAGTTGACCCGTCGCGCAGAACGCCTGATTTATTGGGATATTCAATGTAGCTGATATCAGTGCTAAGATAATAGGAAGATCAAAGGAATGACCGCTCACTTTGACGTCCAGTTCACTTGAGGATGCTGCCCCCGGAATCCGGATCTCAAATGTTAGAGCTGGTAAATTAATCCTTAGGAGGGAGCAGATGTTTTTAAGGATCGGATAAACTTCTGTTTTCAGATGCTTTTGGGTTTTGTCATCCAAACTGACATCACCAATATATCGTATCTGCGGGGCATTTCTCTCATCATTCCTATGGGCGTGAACAGATGTTAGAATCCCAGAACCTTCAGGCGCAACCAGGACAGCCGGTATAATCCCAATCTTCTTTACAATTTCTGTACTCTTGAGCGGCATCTGCTAAACATTTTTCTCGATTAAAACACTACCGAATTCAATTCCTGGAAACACTCTCACCCGCCAGGTATTATTCAAAATAAATTCATTATATGTATGATTCTTTTCCAAATCCGGCGTATCAGCAGCAAGTGGCAAAGTTTGATCCGACGTACTACTCAAGAGGAGGTGTTCTTGCCTTAAATCATGCTCCCAGACAAGCCGTCCAGTGGAAGTTTTTAGCTCGAAGTGTCCAGGGTAGATTTTTTCAAATCTGATTTTTGTATCTTTTGATTTAGAAGTCGCCGTCAGTGGTTCTCCTGAGAGAAATAATTCGAAAGATATTTCAGGCATTTTGATTATAGAATCAAAGCGCGCTTTTTCGGAATTGTAGAAGTCTAACAGATCTGAATCCGATTCAATCAGCTCATAGACTAAGGGTTCTATCTCAGCGCCAAGGGATGTAGGCCGGGTAGCTATTCTGCTGATGAGATTATATATAAGGGTATCTCTAAAAGCAGTGTACTCATCATTATCCTCCTCATACTCGGAGATTCCTGAACTTAAGAATTTGAGAAAATTCTTGAACCCTTGCGCATATCTGGGCTCCTCCCCCAGTTTCATGATTTTTTCCAAGGCTGTTTCAAAATCAGATCCCCGTTCACCAGAGTTATAGGCTTGTTTTAAAATAGGCAGAAAATAAAGGTCATTTTTGTTTTCCATTAGCTTATCCATTGTTACCTGCTTGAGTCCAGGATTCTTTTTAGTTGTGGTAAAATAGCTAGACTTGTTGCGGCATCAGTAAAAAGTGGGTCAGACAGGATTACCTTTGCCATATTTTGCCATAGATCAGAAACTGATCCCTCGCTTGCATCTTTTGTCCATTCAGTTCCTGCAAATCTGCTGAGGGAAGTTTTTGAAAGCCCATATTCTTTAGCAAGTTTTGCAAATGAGAATCCTTTGGATGTATAATTCTCCAGGATCTCAACACATAGGTTGAACAATTTCTTACTCCCCAGAGCTCTGATTGTTGGACGTTGCTCATTGATATTTGTTTGCTTTTCAAGTGCTACATCAAAAATAAGATTATGCGAGAGATTTTTTTGGATTGAAGTCTCAATTGGATCTTCAGCTATAGATTCATCAGCGTTTACAGCATGATCATTAAAATAGCCATAATGATTCCTGATTCTTTCCCTGATCTCTGGAAGTTGCCGCTGAAGCAATTGATCCTTATTCGGAAACTCTAGTTCAAGCCACTTTCTAAAGAGACCAACAGGCACACCGCGTGGTCGGATAAGCTCTAGTATTTGGGTTTCCCTTCGCCAGCGATATCGTACATAATTCGGGTCATAGTGCCGGCAAGCTTCCAACCAGGAATACTGGATATGATTATAAATCATGCGAGTTAAAAGACGTGCTGATTCTCGTTCAATCTTTAAAGGATCTGTTTCCACAAAATTTCCCATTGCCTGACCCAAGTCTTCATACAGTCGTTTGTACTGAGCATCACAAAAAGGTCCCTTCACATCATGACTTATGCCCCCCGGTTTGAAGCTTGAGAACTTTGAGATAATATGATTGTAAGTAAAATCGATTTTATCAATCAGTTTAATTTCAGGATCCAGCTTTTGAACACTGGGAAAACTCTTCTCATGCTGAATTCGCATGAACTCAATGAAGGGGTACAATACACCTGAATGAACACATAATTTCCTGACCCCCAATAGCTCAGCAAGCGCGTCCCCGTTTTGCTCACCCCAAATGAGATTAATTAGAGCCATACTCGATAGTTTAGAGAGCTCATTTCGCATAGCTAAAAGGTAGGACATTAATTTACAAATACAATTATTTGGACTAGCTGTGGTAGAAGTCTTTGGAGGGCATGTCTATGAAGCATTAAAAACCCCGAAAACTTTATAAATAGTTAGTGCCCAAATACTATAGTGAAGCCAATAATAAAAACTATAGGGATCAACATGCTTGTTTTTGCTTGTTTAACCAGTCCAGCATTTGCCGCCCTTTCAATTATCAATGATCTATTCTCTCCATTTGGTTTCATCGACATGGAACAGTTCTATACCCACTATTCCGGATTAATTGACCTAATTGTCTATTCCATGCTTTTCATTGGTCTTTCCGAAGCCACAATAGGGAAACGCTTTAACTCCAGAGGTGGAAAGGCAGTTGTTGCTGCCGTGGGGATATCCCTTGCTTTGGGTTTAAGTATCAGTGCCAAAAAGCTGGGATTCTCGCTTGCGTCATTTGGTCCACTAGCAGCTAGCATTTTCATCTTTTTTGTGGGATTTATCATATTCATTGGCATAAAATCACTACAGACAGGAGCCATACCAGCGGGGTCCTTAGCTCTCGTTTTCACCTACTTTTCATTAAGAGCGGTATCACCGGGATTTTTCGACTGGATGAGCTCAAACCCCAGCATGTCCTGGATTCATAGTATCATCCTTCTTGCTGCTTTAGTCTCAATATATCAGCTAATCAAATGGGCATTCCCATTCAAGAAAAAGGACCTGGAATCTATTAGGGATAAGTTTCGGAGTGGGGAAACCCCGGAAGTCCTCTATCGGGAGATTAACGAGGAGACCCAAGAAAAAGAAATGATAGAGTCAAAGGTAATGACTGAATTAAAAGAAGTCGATAATGATGCCAGGGACACATATTATTTCCTAAACCGGATAAGAAAGCTTATCCGAAATAGACCCCGATCTCCTGACACCGGCTTGCAAGTGGTCCAGATTTTAAACAAAATAGCTGAGATAGATCATCAGGATATTGCTATCCTTAATCAATTAAAAAATGAAATTCAATCCTTGAGCCAATTAGATCTGAGGAGGTTTCATGCTTTAAGAAATAGGCTAAGATCATTATCGCCTAAGGAACAAAAGGTGATAAGGCTAGAAATCAAGTCTGAATGGAAGAAGCTAGGGGTCCAGAAAACCTTTGCTGCATTTGAATCAGAATCGGAAATGTTGACCCGTCAATTTGAAAAATGTATTAACCTGGCCAGGGAAGCGCTCAAGCAAAAAGAGCTAAAAACTATTGACCGCTGGATGCTGGCTGGAATGTCATTGGAGAAACGTAGGAAAGCTCTTCTAAACAGAATGCAAAAAATGCTTCGCAGACTCGACAAATTTACTCGAATAGAAATTAATGCCCTTAAATCCCTAAAAGCTTAAACCGTGCGCAGTTTACGCGTGGGAGACAATTATTAATTAATGATCATAATCATTTGTCCTGAGTTTCTCATAAAAAAATGAAGACCTCTTTCTTAAGCTATTTATTTTCACGCGTAAACTCCACACACCCTTTATAGTAGATAGATAAAGAATGTATAAGAATATTATATATGTATATATAGTTAGAATCTTTGTCTATAAACTTGAACAATTATTTCTGGATTACACAAGAGGCTGATACGGTTTGCATAAGTCCGATTCACTTTGGTGGAAAGCATCAGGATTAAGCCCAGAGATTGCAGATAGGATAATTGGTTATAGAAATGAACATATGAGCAGGGGTTTAGATCAACCCGAGATGAAATCTCAGAATAGGTTCTAAAGATCTTCTTGGCAAATTTATCTTTAACCAGGCATGCAGCTCTCATAATCAGTACATTGGTGTCTGAGAGATCACTGACCAAATCAGCATATATATCTTTACGGGCATTCTCAAAACATTTAGAGGTATCCCGCATACCATGGGTAGCCCAATAATAGAGTGCTTTTATGCCCACCCTGACATCTGCATTGGCTTCCCTTACAGTAATTGCAGATATCTGACTACAAACCAGGGAAGCATTAGCAGTTAGCCCTAGCTTGGCTCGTTCAGACAGGATTGTGGTCATCTCAATAGCATCATAATTTTGAAAGTGAACCAACTCTGGTTGTAGGGTGGATTTAACACTCTGATCAATATCAGATAAAAATCTGGGATCATTCGAAAGCATAATGATCAGGTAATTGGCTGCATCCCTTGATAACAAATAGAGCAACTCACGTTGTTTCTCTTTTGGTGCCCACAAATGGACTTCATCAAGAATAATGATGGTCTTGGAAGGGTACGCTGCCTTAAATCGTTCATATAGCTCTGACATGGAGTTCCCCCGAGAGCTTGATTTTAAGAAATGAGCCAAAATCTTGAAGGAGGTGGAATAATAGCGTACATTGGCATAAATGACCCTCAGGCTAGTATCTTCCTCCAATATCTTGGTCAAATATTTTATGGTTAAAGTTTTACCACAGCCCCTAGAACCAAATATCACCTGGTTACTTGGTATCCCGGTTTTTTCATAGCGGATGAGTGATTGGATGATCTTTTTTGCTTCAGCTCTAAAGAGTGGAGCCTGGGGCATATAGTTGAAATCAAACACTGAATAATTACTGACTCGTTTCGACTGCTCATGAAATGACTCTCGTTGAGAGGCCATATAGTTTTTCACATCGATTGTTAATCACCACGCATACACTCTACTGATCGCTTAAGCTGAACTCATATATAAACTTTACGAATTCCAAAGGCTTTTTTTTAATGGAAAAGTATAAATAGACTTGAGGATGTATCGGATGTATGGCTAATAATCCCAACTCCCTCATGGATATAGTTTCAAAAAATCCTTACAAATCGAGTGGCGAAAGACAGATCGCAGCATTCCTGGATAGAGCAGGGATCAAATTTGAATATGAAGCAGCTGTAGCAATTAGAGAAAGAGGCTATCAGCGTATCTGGTATCCTGATTTTAAGTTACCTGAGTATAATCTGTTTGTCGAATATTTAGGGGTAGAGCAATCACCCCAATATGATCAGAGATCCAATTATAAGATGAAGACTTACCAGGCAAACGGAATTGATGTATTGGCTCTATATCCCAATGATCTTAATCATGGATATGAACAAAAGATTCTAAATACGATTCAGAATAATCTCTACCGAAAGATTGCACGGGTAGAAAACCGTCTACACACCTACAAGCGAAAGTCTAGCTCTGGATACAGACGAAAAGCTTACCGATGAGGCATATTATTCTTTAGATAGATCTTCCAGAAGAAGTTGGAGGCGATCCAGGGATGAATCACATTCAGCAAGAAATTTATCCTTATCAAACCAATCAGAATCAAAGGAACTTAATGACCGCTTCAATTCTTCCCAGCCCCAGCGAAGCTCAAGAATTCTTCGAGTTAGATCTTCTAATGCAGATGAATCCAGTGCAATACCATCGGCGGGAATATCCTTCAACAGTTGACTCTCGCTCCTAGCTAAACAATCAATCGTATGACGAACCCTCATCATATCTGTCTGAGTTACCGGTGGATTACGAATGAGCTGAAATTCTTGTTTGTTAAAATTTGGTGCAAACATAGATCGTTTATGGTCATTGACGTTTATAAAGCTTTCGGGGAATGTGAAGTGATTGCAACAGAGCTACGCATAATCCCTCAACATTAATGAAAGTGAGGGATTCTATATGAAAGCTTCAGCACAATTATCAGCAGCAGAGAAAAAGATAATAGAATTGTTAGTTGAGTATCGGTTTCTAACAACTGAGATTTTGACCAGGATCTTAGGTAAGGGTCTGCGTACAATTCAAAAGCAGATTAAGGCTATGGTTAAAAAGGGACTGATTATCACAACCCCGCGGATGAAA
>Ga0307992_1000708_pt1 | contig 20613 bp, 21 predicted proteins | sample EllFjometagen133_FD_203162 | JGI IMG/M metagenome (GOLD analysis project Ga0307992, IMG submission 203162) | Marine microbial communities from Ellis Fjord, Antarctic Ocean - #133 | ecosystem: Environmental > Aquatic > Marine > Unclassified | place: Southern Ocean | collected 2014-10-08
TAATTCTTCTTGAGAAACATCAGCACGAGACATAGCTGCTAAATAAATCTTGGTAATTAACATACTACCAAGTAGATTAGCACCATCTTCACCTACTTGTCCTTTTGATAAATTAATAATCAAAATCTTTTTCTCATCCATTACCTTTCGAAGATCAAAAGAAGATTTAGTCTGACCAATAATATTTCTAACAATTGGATTGGAAACAAATTGCCCAATCTTATTTTGAATAGCCGCTCCAGCTTCCTGCATATATCTTTCCCCATACTTAGCAAATTCATCCACCCAAAAAGATTTTACAGAAGGGTCAGAAATATTATCAACCACTTTTTTTCTGTAATCTTTATCAGACAACATTCTATTTACCCCCAACAAAGTTGCATCGGGATATTCCAACAAAGCTAGAAGAACATTATTTAAAATATATTCCATTCTTGCAGACCAAGCATCTACCCAAATCTTTTTAAAAGCACTCATCAAACCACTAGCTACTAAATGCCTTTTATCATCATCCACATTTTCCATCACATTAAAAGAAATCGGATTATCCAAATCAAAAGGAGCAAAGTAAATGACATCATCAATTCGATTCTCTGGTACATAATCTAATAGCAAGTCAGCAGTTTTTCCGTGGGGGTCCATAAAAGCCATCCCATTTCCATCCTTAATATCCTGAACAGCCATATTTTCTAACATAGTAGACTTACCCATTCCGGTTTTACCGATAGTATAGACGTGCTTGGTCCTATCCAAAGCTTTAATGCCAAAACGAACTTTCTTATTTCTACGATCGGTTTCAGCAAAATATGTAATTGGGTTTGCTTCCTCCATATTCATTCATTATATGCCATTTATCAGTCTGATAAAAGTGCATCAACTGTGTACCTATTAGATGCAGACCATAACAACCAACTATTTAAACCTGCATCATAGGTAGCTTTAATCTGAGCCCTCACTTCAGCTGCATTATAATCAGCCCCTAAATCAAAATCCTGCAACCAAGGTCTTAATTTAAGTGGATCAATCCCAGCCTCTTGAGCTTTGATAACAGCTCTATCCATGGAATACTTAACCACTTCATAGGGATGAGCAGCAGGATTAGATAAACCGATAAAACCAGTTGGATAATGAGATGGATAAACCATTGGTGATACATAATCAAACCAAGGTAAAGCATATTCTAAAACCTGACCAATGTTTAAATCATCACCGTTAGTAGTTACCATCCCAAATAGATCAGCCGAAATCACCAAATCTAAATCACTTAATTTTCCATCTAAATATGAAAAGAATTCTCTTAAAATCTTAGCCTTACCCATATCTACATCCTCCATTATTCTCGATTCGCTAAACGGATAATAGATTTGTGACATATCCCCATCCGATGGAAAACGAATATAATCAAAATTAATCTCATCAAAACCAACACTGTAAGAATAACGAGCTAAATCAATCACATACTCCCAAACATCAGTAGCTCCTGCGTCTAACCAGCTTATTCCCTTGTAGTCTTTCCAAACATCACCTTCTTGAGTTTTTTTCACAGCTAAATCAGGTCTCATTTTTACTAAATGAGGATCTTGAAAAACAGAAATCCTCCCGATCACATAAATATCCTTTTCATGAAGATATTCTAAAAATTCCTTAATATCTGAAATACGATTTTCGGAAGCTTCATACTTAGCCAAGCTTTCATCTTCAGTTTTAAAAGCCACTTTACCCGTGTAATCCTTGATATCAATAATAATAGAATTAATTTCAGTCGTATCGACTATCTTTACCAATCTTTCTCTGAAATCCCTAGTTCCTGCCACCCAACTAGTCATATAAATAGCCTTAACCTGCTCTGGCAATTTAACATGAGAAACTTCCTCCACAACGACTTCCTTTCCTATTAACTGCAAGATAGATGCCGTAGCTGATTCATTAAGAAAATTAATTTTCACAGCCAAACTAGGCATTGCCCAAAAAGGTAAAGAAGCAAAAAACAACAAAAAACAACCTAGAATAATCTGAATTAATACTATCGTTTTACTTATTTTTCCTATTTTACTTTTCTTCTTCCTTTGAGCAGTCACCATTTTCAACATAAATATTATCTTGTAATCTCTTTTTTGGTTTAACTGAAACTGATCTTATCTTTAAAGAAAAATAAATCGACAAAGCAAATATCAAAAAGCCTAGAACAAAATATATAATATTTTCCCAATCATTGGGAAAACCTAAAAAAGGCATTATTACCACTAAAAAACCTAGAGTTGCTATTTTTTTCATTGTAGATATTATACTTTATTTCCCCTGAATTACAAAAACGAATTCACCCTTAACCTTCTCAGAATTATCCTTAAAAAATTGAAGAACCTCTAAAATATTTCCTGAAACAATTTCCTCGTAAATTTTGGTTAATTCTCTGGCAACAAAAACTTGTCTAGAATTATCTTGACCCACCTCTTCTAGTTGGAATTTTAAAGCTTCTAAAGTTTTTAAAACCCGATGTGGTGATTCATAAAAAACAACCGTTCTTTTCGATTCAACAGTTTCTTTTAAAGCAGTCTGTTTACCTTTTTTACGCGGCAAAAAACCAAGAAATACAAATTGATCAGCAGATAAACCGCTAATCGATAAAGCTGTTGCTATGGCTGTTGAACCAGGAATTGGAATAATTTTAACTTCCTCTCCAAGCTTTTCTCTTACTTCGGCCACTAGTTGAAAACCAGGATCAGAAATAGTAGGTGTCCCCGCATCTGAAACTAAAGCTAAATTTTTACCCTGTTCTAATAATTCCAAAATTTTATCTGTTTTATATTTACCACTAAAAATATGGTAAGAAATAGTCGGAGTTTCAATTTCATACTTATCTAAAATTCTTTTAGTGTTCCTAGTATCCTCACACAAAACAAAATCAACTTCTTTAAGAATTCTTAAAGCTCTTAGAGTAATATCTTCTAGATTACCAATGGGTGTTGCAACTATATATAAATTTGACATGAGCCACCTGTCAGAATCGAACTGACGACCTACGATTTACGATACCGTTGCTCTACCAACTGAGCTAAGGTGGCTTATTTTTAAATAATACATTAAATTCTGTTGCTCTTCCACTTATTTTCTATTTAGTTTCACTAAATAAAGAAAATTTTTTACTTCGTAAAAAACAGATAAAAACCAAAGTAGTTTGATTTTTATCCCCTGAGCTACTTCGGCTAAATAAATTCCATTGTTCTTCCACCTCCGCTTAGCTACGGATAAATACTCCCCAAAATCTTATTTATCTAATTGAGCTAAGGTGACTAAAAATGAGCCAACGATCGGGATTGAACCGATGACCTCCCCCTTACCATCAACTAGGCTAAGGTCTTTCCCCACAAATATGTTGGAAACAAAGGCTGAAAGTCGTGTTTTGATTAAAAAATATATACCATTGTGATGACCTCATTTGTTCCAAAAAAGGCTTTCAAAAATCACTACAATTTACATATTAAATTTAATAAAATTTGTTCCGACTTTCTTTATAATCTCACAATTAAATCAAATTATCAATTGATAAATTATTTACATCACCTCTTAAATCTTCTACATCCATTGACCGCAAATATCTATCAGTCATTCTTAAATCTGTATGTCCCATCAATTTTTGTAATTTATATGATCCAATCCCTTGAGCTCCAAGACCACAAGCAAAGGTGTGTCTAAATTGATGTAAATGAAATTTTACTCCTGACAATTTAACTAACCTTTTTACTAAATGATTTAAGCCATCTTTACTTAATCTATTATCTCCATTGTTTGAAACAATAAGATATTCTGTCTTATATCCTTTTTTGTTTCTTTCCGTAATATACTCTCTTAAATGAATATCTAATACTGGATTTATCGGTAACTCTCTTGTCTTTTTTGACTTTGATGTTCTTCCTTCAATTTTTACAACTCCTTTCTCTAAATTTATATCCATAACTTTTAAAGAATATAGTTCACTCTTTCTCATTCCAGTATAAAACAATAAATAAATTACTGCTTTGTCTCTTTTTAGAAGTAGTGAATTTTTAGAGTGTAAATCTACTGCTCCAATAATTTTTTCTAAATCTGATTTGGACAAAGATTTTCTATCGGTGTACTCAGGTTCAGGAGGTCTCATTTTGGGTAATGGATTATTTTTTAAAAAATTGTTGATCTCCAACCATTTAAAAAATGAATTTAACCTACTCCAATAAGACATTATTGTGGACGCCTTAACACCAACTCTCACTTCCCCTTTACCAACAATTCTTTTTCTTGTTTCAAGTTTTTTAAAGAAAGATGACATTTTATCAGCACTAATAATTACAGATGAGGTTATCTCAGGCATCAACATTCTGAAAACCCTAAAAACTTCTTTATAACTCTGTATAGTAGCAGATCTTAATCTGCGAGAATAAGTAGCATAGTCAATATACTTACCAAAAAGTTCATCTATACAGGGAGGTTTTCTCTGAATTCGGCTAGTTTTAATAATTCTTTTATTTTTCATTTTGTTTTAATTGATCCTATGACCAAATAAGATTAAATAACACTAACTTATAAACTTATACCTCTTTGTCTAAAAAACTTCTTAGGCAAAGAGGGATTAAAGAGAAATCCTATTCCAATCTTTGAAGCTCCTCTAATTTTTTTGCTAAACTTCTAATATATTTTTCTGCTTCATCTATTTTTTTAACAATTTCTTTCAATTCAATCTCTTGTTCAAGAGATAATTTAACTTTTTTTGCAAATAGATCCCAAATAAGGGGGACAAGGCTGGGAAAATAACCTATTATATTTCCTTTGTCATCTTTCAAAATATAATTTCTCTTATCAACCCAAATCTCTATAGTATCCGTCAATCTCACAGCAAGTTTTGGCTGAGCTTCATTTCTTCCTTTTTTTAATTTTTCCAATTGTGTTTTGCTTATTTTCCTTTTTTTCATAATTTTTACTTAAATTTCTAATAAAAGATGTTTACCAATAGACAATCAATTCTTTATCAAGAATATAATTAAGATATTCTTTGACCGCGTGTAAATCACCAATATCATTTATAAAACTATCGTCTAGAGTTAACTGCCCTAATATAATAGGATCGTCAATTGTTCTAAAGTAAAAAATTATAAGATCATCTGAACTAGTGCTTTTTTCTTTAATACTTTTAATTTCTTTTTTTAACCCAGATAAAATCATTGTTAACTTTTTTCTTTTTTTGTTCACTTTATTTTTCTTCATAATTTTATTTATTTAATTTTTATAATAATTTATAATAATTTCGACCATTAACTAGATGAAATTTTATGAATTAAAAAACTCAAGAATATTTCATCTTGAGCCATTTTATAAAAAGTAAAGGTGAGTCACTCCCGACTCATCTTTTTATTTAACTTTTAATAGTTTCTTTTTATACTTTTATCTTTACAGCTGATTAGATCATCATTTGTTTTAAAAATTCTTTTTATTCTTTTATCTTTACAGCTGATTAGATCATCATTTGTTTTAAAAATTCTTTTTATTCTTTTATTTAATCGATAAACCGTATCCATTAAAGTTTTTCTATTTTTACTAACATCAGCAACATCACTCCCTGTCATCTCATAATAAAGAACTGACCAATCAACAGATTCATTAATTTCACGACTAAAAATAGCCCTTGCAAAATATTCTTCATTTTTCGCAGGAGGTAAAGAGCATTTTTTCCCTTCAACAATTATTGCAGAAATGACCTCATCAAATTCCACCTTTTTATCTTTCAAACTAAAAACTTCTTTATCTTCTTGGTGTTTTAAAGACAGTTCACTTAAATTTTTATCAATTTTATCTTCGTTGACTTTAAAAAGATAACACAATTCAACAGGTTTTAATTTAGCAATTTCTTGATCAACCAAACGAATAGATTCACATCCATTAATATAAGATTCATCCAGAATCTTTACTGATTCTTGGCATGAATATGTAAACTCTCTAAATTCTTCTAAAGAAGATATCTTTTCTTGAACTTTTGAAGAAGTTATTAAATTTTCTTTTTCTGTTTTTATAAACTCATCAATATACCCCATATTTACCACATGTGGGAAGATAATGTTTAAGAATTCTTTATAACTTATTCCTTGGTACTCCATGGACCCAACTTTTACTCTAACAAAACCATCTTTAAGTGGTTTTTGTTCTAAATAAGAAATCCAAAGAAGTTCTAAGAAACTTTCTATCTTATTTTTAACTTTCATATTCCTAATATTACCACTTTTTCAGTTTATAGAGAATCAAAAAGCCAAACACATTCAAAAACAACTTCGGAAAACTCCGAAATAATACCCCCTAACATAATGCCCATAACTGTAAATCTAAAAAAATTAAAAAATTTCTACTAACAAACTACTGGTTTTGAACAAGGAAACACTGCATTTAAAGAAATCTATTGAAAAACCAACCTCTTTATACATAATACCTTACAATATGACCTAAAATACTTTTGCAAGTCTTAGGTTAAGGGGATCTCAACAGGAAACACTGTTTTCACCAACAAACTACTACTTCTTCATCAATTAAATCAGCAAGATACTGCCTAACATCATAAAAATCACCCAGATAATCAATCAAACCGTTATCAAGAGCCATTTGACCCATCATAGACGAACCGTCAGCTAAACTTCTAACTTTTCCAATATCCAAATTTCTCTTTTCAGCGACCATTTCAATAAAGTTCTCATGCATTATTTTTAAATCTCGTTCTATAAGTAATTTTTCTTCATAAGTTAGTGGTTTATCTGAACTCATCATATCTTTATACTTTCCTGCAGAGAGTTGATTATAATTCAAGCCTTCCATTTGATTTTGTTTAACATTATCTAAATATGATATTGTCACACCAATACTACCAACATCACTATTTTTAGAAGCAAAAACTACATCCGATCCTATGGCTGATAAATAAGCGGCTGATGTTCCTATAGACCTAATTAAAGCAACTGTTGGCTTTTTGGCACGACTTAAGGCATTTGAAATTTCTTCTCCTGCAATAAGATATCCTCCACCAGAATCAACATCAAGAATAATTGCTTTAATATCATCAGATATTTCAGCATCTTCTATTGCCCACACGATATCACTTGATCCTACATCTCCTTCTTCGTAAAAATCTGTGTCAAGAAAACCCTTCAAATCAATTATAGCCACATTGCAATTTTCATAGGATCCCTCTTCATAGGAATATTCGTCAGAATAATATTCTTCATCTTCTAACCACCAAAGAGCCTCGTTTGTAATAACAATTAAACAAGCTATCATTACTATAGTTATTCCTATTCTTTTAAGGAGTTTTAGGTCTCTTTCTTTTTCAAATAGTTTAAATTTCATAATATCTATATACTATCTTATTATTTTCCTTTTCGCCAAAAGTTAAGCCAATCTTGTTTATAATCACTCTTATTTATTATAAAAAACAAGTTAGCCATTGATAAAGTAATAAAGATTAGTAAAATTCCTGAAATTGAATCAATAGGATCATCAATAAACAACAACGAAAACACAACAATTACAACTAAATTTCCCAACACTGTTATTATTTCAAATTTCTTTTTGTTCATGATTATTTTTATTATAACTTATTTTTATTTAAAACTCATTATTTAAGTTACTTTTTATAATGTCTATAAAATATGAGCGTTCTTTTTCATTTTTGTATATTAACCAAGAACATTCTTCCGCCCGAGTTAAAGCAACATAAAATAATCTTTTTTCCTCGTCTAAAACATTTTGGATAGTAACCCCGAATATTTCCATAAGTTCATTATCGGGGTGAAATTTTGGAAAATTTCTCTGATTTACTCCAACTACAATTACTATTCTACTCTGTTTTCCCTTAAAACTGTGTACAGTAGAACTAATTATTTTATTTTCAGGATACATATTTTTAATTGTCTTCGTAAAATCTTTTATTTTTACACTCAATATTTTGTTGCCACGAAATAATAAACAAATTTCCTTACTTTTCCCTGTCTTTTTTACCACAGTTTCTATTGTTTTTAAGTATTGGCTAAGTTCTAAAAATATTTTTTTATCTTCCTTTTCTAAACCTTTTAATTCTCTTGCTAAATCCCTATATTTTTGATCTTTATTGTATTCAGCCCTATGTTTAATATCATTTCTTATCTCTACGTGTTCTAATTTAAATATATAACTTCCTCCTTCGCTTTTATTTTTTTCAGATTTTCCACCTATTCCTAATCCAGACATTAAAGCATTAGAACAACGAACAATACTTTTGCAACTCCTGTAATTCGTTAAAAGTGATACTTGTTTCCCATTTGGAAAATAATTTCCACCTTCACTTCCGTCTTCTTTTATATATTTAGAATTAAAATATTTAAAAAACCTCAAATCAGAACCTGCAAATCCATTAATTGCTTGCCAATCATCTCCTACACAAAAAAAGGAAACTGATGGGTTCACTTCTCTAATTTTATCAATGAGTTTATAAAAAAGTTCAGAAAAATCTTGATATTCATCTATAAGAATATATTTTATTTTTTTAATTTTTTGTTTTTTTCCTTTTGATATAATTTCGCATTCTCCTTTCTTAATTTCAATTTTTTTTATAGCTTCAATAAAAAGACTATTAAAATCAATTCTATTTTCTTTTTTTAATTTATTTTTATACTCACAATATACTCGACGAGCTATTTTTACAAAATATTGATTTCGTTGGCTTAATCTTCCGTTTTTAACTTTTTCTTTTGCCATTTTTTGTATCCTTTCAGGGTCATAAGATAACTGTTGAGCTTTATTGATGAAACCAGTTATTTGTCCAACTAATTTTTTCTTTCTAGCTTCAACTCTTTGTATTTTACTTAAAATTTCTTCTGTCTTCAAATTTTTAACCATAAAACCATGACCTTCTAATTTATTCTTAAAAAATATCTCAAAGTCTCTTCTTTTATCTTCTTCTGACTTTGATGATTGAATTATGTTAAAGTCATCTACTGACAAATAAATAAAATCCACATTGTGATTATTATTAAATAATTTTTTCTTATCTTCGGACTCTTCAATATATTCATCAGATTTTATTTTAGTTTCAAAAAAACCTGGATATCCTGAATGATTCCTTGTAAAACCAAAATATTCTATAACCGTTTGTAAATTTTCTTTTTTCTTGTCATCAACATAAAATAATGAAAAATCAGGGCAATAGGGTCTTTTTGTATTTAACTGTTTTTTTATGTTCCATTCATACACATATCTAATTTCTTTTTCTTGTTTTAGGATTTTATGTTCAAATAAAAAATCAGCGATGTATTTTTCTCCTTTTGATTTTACTTTTTCTCCTGCAATAGTTATTAATTCTAAGTTTCTCAAATAAGAAAAATACTCGTTATCATCTCTAAAAATCCCAGCAAATTTTTCTGAAAATGATTTTAAAAATAAATAAAACAACTTAGATATATTATTTCTATCTTTTTTCTCTATGTCATTAAAACATCCTTGTATAAATTCGCTTTGTAATTGATCATCTTTTCCATGTTGCAAAGAATTTCTCTTTTCTTGTAGAAAAGAAAACGATCTATTTATATTAGCAATACGATAAGCTAAAGCATGAAAAGTAAGAGTATTTGCTTTTGTAGCTACCCCATCATCACAATATTCATTTATACGTTTTCTGAACTCATCAGCAGCTTTGCTATTGAAAGCTAAAACTAAAACTTCGTCAGATTTTATTCCATAAAATTTAATAAGTTGTCGTACTTTTAATGCAATAGTTTCTGTTTTTCCTGAACCAGCACGAGCCTGCACAAGAATATTTTTATTTGTAGTAGATAGAGCCTTAACTTTTTCATCAGGAAAAAAATTTTCATCTTCAATATCTTTTAGACTTAATCCTAATTCATTTAAATCCTTTCTAAAAAAATTGAATTTAATTTGCTCATATTTTGTAAGTAATTCATCGGAATTTTCTTTTAAGATAAGTTGATCGGCTTCAAAAAAGTTTGGTTTATCTTCATCTATTAAGTATTTTTCTTTTATTTTTTTTAGAAAGGCATTTAATGTTTTGTTTTTTTCATTTTCTTTGTCAACTTTTATTTTTTCCGCAATTTTTTCCTCTTTTGCATGTTTGTAACGAATAAAATCAGGAATTATATAATTTATATAATAATCTTTCCATTTGTCATTATTGTTAGAATTCTTTACAAGTTCTATGGCTTTTTCAACCTCTCCAGATTCTATCAATTTAATACTTTCATCTCTTAAAATTTCACGATAAAAAATTGAATCTTTTTTATTTGTCATATTTTGCGTGGGTTTTTAATAACAGGTCTTGAGAACACAAAAGGCCCCACAAGACCGACGGCAACTTCTTTCGAAATTACCCCTACATCCTTTCGGATGAGGACCCACGCAAGTAAGTGTCAGCTTATGAAGCCGTTTCTACTTACGTGGGGTTTTATATAGACCATGTCAGCAAAAGCTGATTTAGGTATTTTTTCTATATTCCAATCTTATCCTGTTCTTCTCTACTCTGCAACCTCAATTTTTCTAAAATTTTTTGCGAAATTTTTCTTTCCATTCATTTTCAAAACTGAGACTTTTTTCTAATCAGAGTCCAGAGCACAGACCATATGGTATCCATACAGTCCCGTATATTGCTGAAACTACTAAACGAACAACTCCCCCCAGCACAAACTACTAATCAGTTAAAACTATATGAGGAGAGAGTTAGTTATAAATAAAAAAGATAACTCTTCACATCAATTAGTCGTCTGATGTCTTTTATTAAATATCATCATGCAAAACATTAAAGAAATCTTAACTAGTCCTGTGTCTAGTTATAAAGGAAGTGAAACTACTCGCTCAGTTGTAGCAAAAGAGATAGCTAATCGTTGGGGTGAAAAGGAATTAAAGAATTATGATCCTCTACATACAGCCAGAACCTTTCATTCTTGGTTAGATCTTGGCTACAAAGTGAAGAAAGATGAAAAAGCTATCAAGAGTATTACGTTCATCGAGCAAAAGAATAAAGATGGTGAAATTATCAACAAGGTAAAAAGACCTTGTTTTCTTTTTTACTATCTGCAGGTTGAGAAAATAAAGTAACTACTAATTATTAAAACAAGTTAATTAAATAAAAAAATATGCAAACAAAAACAAGTTACAGACCTAATCACAAAAGCACCCTGTCTCCCTTTCATAAACAAATGCAAGATAAGAGTTTCGATTATTCAAATCCAAAAAATCCTGTACATCAAGAAATAAAGAAAAATGTTGGAACATTTAATTTCACAGCCACGATTGAGCAAGATACTCAAACACTTAATCGCTTTAAACATATTAAGGGATTAATAGCTTTCCTCTGTACTCTAAAAAGAGATGGAAAAGTCATTGGAGAAGGTCGTGGCTCAGCTACACTAAATCAGATGAATAAGTTTATAGAACGAACTATAAGGTATGCCTTCAACGCCAGTCTGATTGATGCAATTGTTCGTTCTGTTAAATCACTAGATACTCTTACTATTGAACCAAACAAACTACAAGCTACTCCTTTTTCAGTTAAGGACTTAGACAAGAAAGAAACTACTGAGATGATCACAGACAATCAAAAAAGATATTTGACGGAACTAGTTTATACGAATGTCACTGATGACGAGAGTATAGCAAAGTGGGAGAATAATTTAAGAGATTTCACAAAGGTCGAGGCTTCTGAAGCTATACAAAACTTCAAAAACTAAACATTATTAAATAATCTAGAAAGAAAAAGCAGTTATTCTAATTCAGAATAACTGCTTTTTTTATTTTATTCTTTTGATACAAGTGTGGATTCTGTTTTTTATCTTCCTTTAACAACCATGCAAAAAATCCAACAACTCTATCTTTTTCCTCTTGGGGTAAATCACTTAATCTGAAATTAGTTTTCTTATTCTCCTTTTCTTTCCACATTGTTTTTTATATTTATCCTTCTTCTTAGTTTCATCTTCGGTAATTTATTCCCCCTTAAAACCAATACTTATTTTTGAAAGTTTTATGTTATAGAAAAATCAAAGGAATAAATACCCTCTTCCAATAGTTTAACTTCCACATCAAGCCTACCATATCTTTCAAGGTCTTCTTTAGTTACAGCTACTCCACTGGCTACACCTAATCTATTCCTCAGATATAAGCCTAAATCACTTTTTATCGGAAAAAATTAAAAGGAGTAAAGCATAAGCAACATAAATAAAACAAGACAAAATAATCCTATAAATAAAAACAAATAAGAAAACTTCATACAATTATCTGAAGAATGCCTAGGTAAACTATTTATATCTTCATTATAAATTTCTGTTAATCTAATATTTTCATTATCACTAGTAAAACCATCTCTCTTAATTATTTTATTTATAGCCCCTTGTATTCCATTAGATCTTTTCTCCCAAAATTTATCCTCAATAACAAACTGGATAGACCCTAATAAAGCTGATAAAGTTATGCTTATTAAGTAAACAGCAATTAGATATTTCTCAAAGAAATCTAAACTACTTATTAATTCCTTATTAACTAGCAAAAGACCTGAAAGAGGTAATAAAATAGCTACAAACAAAGTTATCTGCCTATTTAAATCATAAAAGTTTTGATTAGAATAGTCTTCACATCTAACTTTCATTTTCTCAAGTCTTTCAAATTCTTCTTGTATATATTTAGACATACTATTTTTTCTTCTTAGAAGGCTTTTTGATAGGAACTTTTATATTCGGAACGACTATTGAAGCTACTGATTTTTTACCTACAGGTGGTAATCTTTTTTTATTTGATTTTGTCATATGGTATGTATTATATACTCATCCAATCTCAGGAACAAGATATCTATTTTATTTATACTTTATGTTATTAAACAGGCTTAAACGATCAGTTCTGAACTTGTTTACTAAGGGGAGGAAGAATTTAAACCAAATCATTAAGAGGGTGTTTAGTCATTTGAGATCTTAAATGTTCTGCACTTGCCGCCAAATAAATAGTGGTTGTTTTTATGTCAATAACTTAATAATTAAAAGTAAAACAAAAAAATAACCCTGATTATCGAATCAAGGTTATTTTAGAGACAGATAACAACTAAATTAATTTTTTGCGTTATATACCTCATATATAAATAACAAATCTTTTTTTACTTCTCTTTCATAACCTTTTGGTTTTCTTAAGATGAAAGATTTAAGGTGCTCAAGGGTAATTATAGGAATAAATGTAAAAACTCTTTCTGTTAACTCATCCGCGGATTCTTTTACTCCTGTTGAATAAGAGTCTACAATTCTTGTTAATGTATCTCTAAACCCAAAACCCAAATTAACCACCCCGTCATGAGTTAATTTAGCTAAGTCTTGAGCAGGATCACTTATGTTAGAATATTCCCAATCAATAAGCACTGGCCTACCCTCTTTTCTATCAAGCAAATGCCGACATCTAAAGTCTCTATGCACTATAGTGAAATAAGGAGTATGAAGTTTCCTGATTTGCAAAACAATCCAATCTACGACCTCATCTGAAAGACCTTGTTTTTTATACTCGTTTACTATTGTAATCCTTGGTTGTACAAACCTTTCAACATATTGAGTATATTCTCCTTCATTTATTTGTGTCCTCATATGAGGGTTCTTTGAACGGATTAGCGAATGAAGTTCAATAGCACACTCTATAAGTCTATCAATAGCCAACATACCTACATTAGATATTTTGATATCTGTAACATACATCATCTTGATAAAACCTTCGCGGATAGAAGAATCAGAAACAACAGGAACAGTAAATGTCTGGCAGTTCCTAAGTATTGTTGAGGTAATCCAACTTAATTCATTCCTTATTTCGTAACTGTTTGGCTCATAGTATTTCATGAGACAAAAATCTCTGCCCTCTCTAATTTTTTTAGTTTCGTGCCATTGGTTTAAGACCTTATTTTTTTCCATATCAATACCTCCCTTTTTGTAAAGAATAGATTTTTTATTGTCAATTAATACTTCCTAATGTTCAAGATATCATAAAAACACCCTATTTAAAAGTAATTTATTCAATTACTTATCTTTGCTACTTTCATATTTTTTGAATTCCGACACTATACGTTGTTTTGCAATTCCCATAAGTTTGTTCATTGAAGTTACTGCATTTTGAGAAATAGTTGAATAATAATTTTCATCAACAAGGTTCATTTTAAATATTAAATTAGTTAGATCTAATTGAGAATTATACAAAAATCCATTATAGCCATCAATGATGATATCCTTGTGCCCCTCTACATTTGAAACAATAGGAACTACTCCAATCATCATTGCTTCTATAAGTGAATACGGCAAACCTTCAATAATACTATTCGACACTAAAAATCTTGAATAAGACAAACAACTAAGAACTTCATTTGGTTGTAATCTCCCTAAAAAAGTTGTATTTAAATATTTTTTCTTTAATCTCTTTAATTCTTTCCCTTCACCAATAATTAATAATTTATTAGATAAACCTAAACTCTCGAATGATTCAAGAAGCTCATAAACACCTTTTTCTTTTACAACTCTACCTACATATACATATAGATATTTTTCCTTTGTCTTTTTTTTGATTTTTATAGACCTAAAATTAGGAATTAAAACTATTTTATCATTTGGTACATTGTATTTTTTATTTAGTAAATAAGTTTCTGATGCACCGCAAGCCAAATAAGCAGTTACATTTTGTGAAAGTAACCTCTCAAAAATCCATTCAACAAATTGCTCGAGTTTGGAATCTTTCCGTGTGACATCTATACATTGAGGTGCATGATAAAGTGTTTTTATTGCATTAACTTTATATAATATTCTAGATATTTTCCCTGCGTATTCAGTAAAACTAATAATAATATTATTACCACCTTCATTATGAAGATATTTCCTTAAAAGAATTGTATCACTTAATATATACCTATATTTTCTTCGAAGAGGTAATTGTACAATTATGCCATATTTTGATAAAGAATTTTCGTGGTCTTGTTGATTTTCTCCATATCGATCTCTTGTCTTGGACGGAAAAATAAAATAAATAGAAAAATTCATCTTACTAAGCTCTGCCACCAATTCTATAATCGCTCTGAATACTCCAACGTATGGACATTCTGTTATTATATATATTTTTGTTTTTTGAGTCATATTTTTTATAAAACAAACAATTACTTAATTTACTGAATATAACATATAAACTCTCTTAAATTAAGCATTTACAATGCTATAGTAAAATTAACACTAATATAATACAATTACATTAATTATCAATTCAAAGATATTTTAAAAACTTATAATAATATGAAAACTAAAGAAAATGAAAGATTCCATATTGGTGTATATGGTATTCTTATCCAAAACAAAAAGATTTTATTAATCAAAAAAGCTAGAGGCCCTTATAAAGGAACTTTTGATTTACCAGGGGGAGGTATTGAATTTGAAGAAAAGGTTGAAGACACTTTAAAAAGAGAATTGGAAGAGGAAGCTGGTATAACCATAAAAAATTTTGAATTTCTTGGACATAATGAATATGTGAGTAAATATCTAAGTGGAGTTAAACCTCGTACAATGCATCATCTCGGACTATATTATTTAATAGAAACATCAGATACTGAAATTAAAGAAGACCCTGATGGTGAAGACTCTTTAGGATCTAGTTTTATAGACATCGCAGATTTATCATCTATCAATATCGCTCCAATCGCTAAGCCTATGATTAAAAAAGCTTTGCAAAAACTTAAAATTGCTTAATTTTTAATGAAAGAAAATAAACTTGATAAAATTAAAAGTCTTAAGAAAAGAAACTTTCATATACACCTTACAGGGGCACTCAAACCAGATGATTTAAGAAAGATTGCAAAATATGCAAATGTAAATTTATCTTTATATGAACCTTTAGAAAATCACATGCGGTTTGATAACCCTCTCATCTGGGGTGTAGCAAAAGAATTAACTTCTAACAAACAAGGATTATTTGAAGCGATAAAAGCTGTTCTTAACAGCGAAATAGAAGATAATGTAAACTACATAGAAATAACATTAAACCCTGCAGGGATGTTGCGACGAGGAATGTCGATAAAAGACATAACTTCTTCAATAAAAAAAGCATTGTTGTATGGATCAAAAAAAGGAATTACTTGTATGATTAAACTCGGTGTAAATCGCAGAGATGGTCCAGAATCTATAAAACCAGTTAAAGATGTCTTTCTCAAATTACCAATAAAATCTAGAGTCTGTATTGATTTAAATGGAAATGAAAGAAAATATCCTAATTTACCTTTTATAAAACCATTTAAACAACTTTCTTCCGAAGGTGTCCCTGTGTGTATTCATGCAGGAGAATTTTTTGGTTTAGAAAATTCGGTTTTAGAAGCATTAGAAATGAGTCCAAAAAGAATCACCCATGCAATCGCAGCTACTAAATATCCTGATATTCTAAATAAAATTTATAAACAAGGAGTCATTATAGAAACTTGTATGACTTCTAATAAGAAAACTGGGGCAATTAAAAGTTTCAAAGACTATCCTATAAAAAAATTTCTTGAATATAAAATACCTGTGGTTATTGGGAGTGACGATCCTGCACTCTTTAAAACAAACATGACTAAAGAATTTAAATTACTATCCAAACAAATAAGTTCAAAGACTTTGCTAAAAATAAATAATAAAAAATTAGAAAATTAATTTTTGTCTAAAGTATTTTTATAATCATTAAATATACATTTATCAAGATGTGTTAAGAAACGATAAGCATTCTCTAAATCCTTATCGCTTATCTTATCTGTTTTTTTTAACTTTAATTTTAAAAACTCTGTTCCTTTAATATGGGTGTCAAAAACTTCGCTAACTTTTTCAAGTGCTGTATATTTATTTATTGGATATATTCCCCTAGAAGCTAAAGCATACAAAGATGAATACAAACACCATTTCATCATAAGAACTCTATATTTAGTATTTAACTCTTTGTTTATTAATAAAGATCTAGCTTGATAAGCCAATGAGTTAGTAACCCTTACTGATTCTAGTAGTATATTTTTTTGATCTGATTCATTAAAATGGAAACTATACTTTCCGATAAGCTGTTCTCCGTATAATTCCAATTCTTTTTTCATGTAGACGCTCCTATTATTATGCCAAAAAGCTTTTTTTCTAATTTTTGGGAGATCTTTTTTATCGTGAATGCTAAAATCTATTTCAATTCCGTCTGAACCAAATTTTTCTTTAATTTTTCTCAATAATTTTAAACTATTCATATCAGCTTCTTTTAACACAACCAAAATGTCAAAATCACTTATCATACAAAAATCTTCATTCAAAGAACTCCCATAAACCGTTGCACTTATAATATTTTTATCTAAATTCTTAATTAATATCGATTTTAGATTAGATAAAATAATCCGTCTTTCTTTAATTGATGTAATTTTTTTCATTAAGATGATTATATATAAATATATAAAAACCACAAGAAACAAACTAAACCAAATCATTAAGAGGATGTTTAGTCATTTGAGATCTTAAATGTTCAGCACTCGCCATTAAATAAATAGTGGTTGTCTTGATATTTGAATGCCCCATCATTCTTGAAAGAGAATAAATATCACATCCTCCCTCTAACATTAAAGTAGCAAAGGTATGTCTTAATTTATGGGAATAAAATTTTATCCCTGAAACTTCATTCATTTGTCTAATTAGATGTTTCAAACCGCTATCAGTAAATCCTTGATTTCGGTTCAATGATGCGAAAAACCTTGAACAAGTCTTCTTGAGGCGCTTTCGCTCCTTCAAATACCTTTCCAATCGTCTAGCCAAGGTATAACTTATAGGAACCACTCTATCTTTAGATCCTTTTCCTTGTCTAACAAAAATTGATAAATTTTCTATATCAACATCTGTTAGTTTCAAATTTAATAATTCACTTTTTCTCAATCCAGCAAAAACAAACATGGAAAAAATAGCATAATTTCTATATCTCAGAAATTTATAATCATAAGGATAATTATAAATAATATCTAACAATTTTAAGACTTCTTGTTTGGTTAATTTAGGGGGTAATTTCTTCTCTATTTTAGGAACTTCAATATCATCAATAAAATTAATTTCCATATGCCCATTTTCAACACACCAACGAAAAAAGACGATTAGAGTTTTATGATAACCAATAAAAGTTCGAGGTTTCCAATTTCTCTCAACTCTTCCAAACAAGAAAAAGCTTTTTACACTTTTTTCAGTTATATCTTCAATTTCAGTAATTCCTGAAACTTTAGAAAAATATTTTGTAGCACTTCTATAATTAACAACTGTATTAGGAGAATAACCACGAATAAACAACGAATAATCGCAAAACTCTTGAACCAATGTTTTTATATTCATATTACTGCTTATGCAGTAATTCCTTTGAGCCGTTGATCGGAATCGAACCGATGACTTCCGCCTTACCATGGCGGTACTCTACCAACTGAGTTACAACGGCATATATTTTTTTTAATTACCCCGTGACCTCATCCCGGAGGGTGTTGGTCTAAAGAGTATCAAAAACAATCATTACATCTTTTATTATCAACATATCTTCATTTTTTAAGGTAGACCCACATATTACCATGGGGGTGCTCTACCAACTGAGCTACATTGGCTTCAATTAAAAACTGAAGCTATTCTAAATGATATATGAATATTTGAATATTTTCAATAACACTATTTTTTAGAAAGAATGATTAATAAAATTTGAACGCTCCTGTGATATATATTTTAAGAATAAATAGGATTTGACCCACAGTTACTAAATAAAATTATCTGCATTAATAAAGATTTAATCAGAAGTATTTTTCTTTACTTAAATTCGATGGGATTTGGTCATAAATATTTTTGGTAATTTATAATAGATGGGATTTGGTCACAAATCACTAATGATTTTTTTCATATCGATGGGATTTGGTCCCCAGTTCTAAATTCAGACTTCCCCGCTCAAAGCGAGTCGTCTTCATTAAGAACTCGTGACCTCGCTCAGTCGTATTTTCTTCCACTTCGTTACAAAAAAGATACTCCTTCGTTTCAAATCCCATCGGTCGCCAAAATACAAAAAACCAAAACAATTAGCTTTGGTTTTAGTATTTTGCGCGACCGATGGGATTTGAACCCACGACCTCTCGCGTGACAGGCGAGCGCTCTAACCAGCTGAGCTACGACCGCATTTAACTAAACTTCTACACAACTTTACCAAATTTTCCAATTTTTCTCAATCCTGTGTCGATGGAAGGATTCGAACCTTCGATCTGGCGCGTATGAGACGCCCGCTTTAACCAACTAAGCTACATCGACATTATCTAAATTTTTCGTGGCTTTAAGAAGACCTAGTGTCTGATACTTTAAATTTGAACTTCTCCTAACCTTTAAAGACAAAACTCCATAATACCTATCGTGGTTCTCATATACCTTTTTCTGCTTAATCTTTAAAAAGGTAGGATTACCAAACTGTTCAATAGGTAATTTTAGCAAATTAGACCAAAATTTCAAAACTTTTTGAATTCTATACCTATGAATATCATTTATAAAAATCCTCGGCATAAAATCTTCTCTCTTAACTTCTAAAATTAATCTAAACCATTCATACATAAACATAATAGCCTCCGGATCAGAATTAACAAAAGCAAGAGAACTCCTATCAGATTTTACACCTTCACCCCAATATAAACCTATACCGACCATAAGTAAATCCCTTCTTGATAAATTACCAACAGTTTTTCTTCCCTCTTTTTCATAAAATAAAATTTTATCTAATTTTTTCTGTCGATTCATATTAGCACCAATCATTCTACCTTTATGACCAGCCTTAATAGAATTCTTCTTTAAAAGATCTTTTTGCTTTTTTGTAAGATAAATATCTATACACCACGAACTAACAGAACCTTTTGAAACTTTTAATTCTTTTGCAATAGCATTTACACTCCAACCTTTCCTTCTTAGTTGTTGTGCTTTAATTTTCTCTTGAAACTTAGCCATACTACTATATATTATAGTATATCGTATAAACAATAACAATAAAAAAATACCAAATTTATGTGGTATTCTTTATCTTCACAACTTGTTGCGGGAGTCTGATTCGAACAGACAACTGGAGGTTATGAGCCTCCTGAGTTACCATTACTCCATCCCGCGATATATATACTAGTTTTAAAATCTACACTCTGTAATTTATAACCTCCAAGGTTATAAGTCTATTAGTCTTTCCTGTGAACTACTGTTACTCCATCCCGCGATATATATACTAGTTTTAAAATCTACACTCTGTAATTTATAACCTCCAAGGTTATAAGTCTATTAGTCTTTCCTGTGAACTACTGTTACTCCATCCCGCGATATATATACTAGTTTTAAAATCTACACTCTGTAATTTATAACCTCCAAGGTTATAAGTCTATTAGTCTTTCCTGTGAACTACTGTTACTCTACACTACAATATTCAATATATTATAATAAAAACAGTCAAAAAACAAGGTTTAAATATATTCAAACTCCTCAAAAACCTGTCTATAAGAATCAATAGTCTTTTTAGCCATTCTCTTAGTTAAAATAATATCAGAGCCACTATGAGCAATTGAATTTCTAATTTTATGAGCTTCCCAAGCACAATCAA
>Ga0307992_1000709_pt1 | contig 20604 bp, 18 predicted proteins | sample EllFjometagen133_FD_203162 | JGI IMG/M metagenome (GOLD analysis project Ga0307992, IMG submission 203162) | Marine microbial communities from Ellis Fjord, Antarctic Ocean - #133 | ecosystem: Environmental > Aquatic > Marine > Unclassified | place: Southern Ocean | collected 2014-10-08
TTTCCTTTTCCATTTAGGTCTTTTAAATAATAAAATCAAACCAATTACTAACAAAATAATTCCAAAAACAAGAACAACTCCTTTTTCATAAACTAAATTTGTCAAACTTATTCCAATTAATAATAAACCCAATACAATTAATGCATTTGCAAAACCCCATTTAGATAAAAAATAAATAATTCCTGCTATTAATATAACTCCCAAAATTGTAAGCAAATACTCCCCAACATAAAAACTTCCAACATATCCTCCGCCTACATTAAAATTAGATGTTGCTAAACCATAAACTGCTAATAAAGAAGATGCTAATGAAATTATAATTCTTGAACCTTTATTTTCTCTAAAAACTGTTCTTCCTAAAATAAAATTTAACATAGCAAAAAAAATCACAAAAATTGCCCCATATGTAATTAAAGATGAATCAAAATAATTTGAATATCCATTAAAAGCACTTACAAAATTAATTAAGAATATTCCTAAAATAAAAAATAATACACCTTTTTTCATATTTTATTGAATGATATGTTTTTTATAAAGTTATCTTAATGTCCTTAATTCATTTAAAAGTGATTACAAGTAGAAAAGTTTATAAAATCTATTTTTCAATAAAGTAAATGGGATTAGAAAAAATTTTAGGAAATTTTGGAAAAGGATTAGCAATTGGTGCTACTAAAGTTGTAGATCCTATTGGTACAAACTTATCTTATTTAGACAAATGGGAAACAGGTGCTGGTTATTCTAATGAAAGAGCTTTAGAAACATTTCATAATCATGTTTATAAATTAGCATATGATAATCCTGAAAAAGAAATTAATTTAAAAAAAGATTATATTCCAAGAGGTATTGGAACAGGATTAGGTCTTGGATTAGGAGCATTAGGACTTTATAGTTTGTATTGTATTACTCCGATATTAGGGTTAGCAGCCCCAATTGTTACTGGAATTTATGGCCTTGTTAATACTATTAAAAAATATACACAAGGAATTATTAAAGGAGAAAAAACAGAAAATCCAAGCATAAAGCCAGAAATTGTGAAAGAAATAATTATTAATAAAAAAGGTAAAAGAACAAAAAAACTTTCTAAAAAAATTCCTTATTGGAATAGTTTTACTCTAAAAGAAATTATTACTAATAAAGAAGGTAAAAGAACAGAAAAATTTTATGAAAGAGCTTCTTTTAAAAATGGATTTTATTATGGGTGGAATAAATTAACTCATCTTTATGTGCCTTTAATTCATGATGTTGAATCTTATTTTACAGGAAGAGGCCTAAATAATAGCAAATTTGAATCTTCTATTAAACATAGTTCTAAACCAATAAGAAGAAATTTAAAAGCTATTTTGGGCTCTTTAGCAGGAAGCATAGTTGGAGCAGCTGTTTTTGCTGCTTCTTTTGGAATTATTCCTTTGTATAAAAGTATTAGAGATACTAAAATAAATTTAAAGAGAGATTAATTTTATAAAACCAAAAACATTTAAATTCGGTTTTTTTTTTACTTTCATGATTAATCATAGAGCATTTAATATTCTTGGAAATATTGCAATTGTAAATTTTTCAGACAAAACAAAAAGTTCTGACAAAAAAAAATTTGCTAAAGAAATTTTAAAAAAAAATTTAACAATAAAAACAATTCTTGAAAAATCTGGAAAGTTTTCTGGAAGATTAAGAAAAATGAAAACAAAGCACCTTGCTGGTGAAAAAAATAAAGAAGTTTTGTATAAAGAAAATAATTGCGTGTTTAGATTTAATATTGACACATCTTACTTTTCTCCTAGGTTAAGTAATGAGAGAAAAGAGATTGCTTCTAAAATTAAAAAGAATGATAAAGTTTTAGTTATGTTTGCAGGCGTTGCACCTTTTTCAATTGTTATTGCAAAGAATTCTAAAGCAAAAGTTTATTCAAATGAAATAAATCAGGAAGCAAATAAATATGCTAAAATGAATATTGAATTAAACAAATTAAAAGATAAAATTGAATTAGTTCCTGGAGATATTAAAAGGTTGGTTAAGCAGGGAAAGTTACACCGCTCGGTGTCACCCAAATTGCGGAATGCTGGGCGTAAATTTGATGTGATTGTTATGCCAAGACCAAAATTAAAAAATAGTTTTTTAGAACAAGCATTTAAATTATCTAAAAAAGGAACTAGAATTTATTATTATGATTTTTGTAAGGTTGGTGAAGAAAAGAAAATTGTTGAAAAAGTTAAAAGTGAAGCAAAAAAATTTAAAAAAAAGATTAAGATTTTAAAAGTAAAACATGCTGGAGATATTGCTCCTTATAAAATTAGATTGAGAGTTGATTTTAGGATTATATAATAATTATTTTTTAAAAACTTAATTTTCTAATCTCATTCTAAATTTTAATAGATTATTATTTTAGAAATATTTTACAGGACAAATAAAGTTTGTTTTTGGCAGCACATCTTTAGAATTATTATAACCCCAATCTAAAAATATAAAACCCTTTTTCATTAAAAATTTTTCATGCTCGCTTGATGGAGGAACAAAATTTTTTATTGATTTTTTTCTTATTCCTATTAATTTTTTAAGATTTATATCTTTTAATTCTTCATAGATTCTTAAATCAATTTCATTTTTCATAAAATTATAAAAAACATTTAGTTTAAATATGTTTCTATTTTAAAGTTATAACTTCTTTTCCCGCTTAATCGCAACAGGAGCTTCACCACCATGCCAAGTGAATCTTGGATGAACCCTCATTGGATAAATTCTTTCTGAATTGTCGTCGAGAATTATTGCAGAACCTTTTAGTGAAGGCAGGTCATTCATGTATTGACTTATGCTTTCAAGCATATAACTTTGCATAATTTGATTTAATGCTCCCAAATCTTGTGCAGAAGTTACTCTATGAGATAAAACAATGTCTGACTGAGTCATAACATCTCTGTGAATTTTTCCAGGTTGCTGAGTTGCTAAAACCATTGATATTCCAGGTTGTCGTCCTTCTCTTAATAATTGAACCAATGCATCTGTTGCAATTGTTTTTTTGTCTAAGGGAAGAAACTCATGACATTCATCAACAAACATCCAAATCAAAGGCATTTCTTTTCTTTCAACTTCTCCTAAAACTTCAAATCTTTTTGAAATTGAATTAATTTCTTCTTTTTTTCTTGCATCCATTCTTTGCTCAAATAATTTTTTTGAAACCAAACTTACGGTCAAAGCTCGAACATTAAATGCTCCTATTGAACTGTAAACACTTAAATCAAGAATTGTTGTTTTCCCCCTATTTACTAAATTATTTATATTAGTTGGCTTCATTGATTTTTTTGCAAAGATTTTCCAAGAATCAGCTGCTTGAAATAAACCAATTGCAGAATTTTTTGTATCTCTTGAACTTTTAGTATCTTTTTCTAATTCTTCTATTATATAATCAATATCAAATTTTTTTCCTGATTCTTTTAAATTAGTTATTGTTGTTTCAATTAAAACACCAACAGGGTTAATTAAATCCAATCCAAAAGTCATTACCCAATCTTCTGCATTCATTTCATTTACATCTAATGCAAATTTTTCATCAACTGGAATTCCTTTTTCCCTATACTCATCAAAATGCCCATAAGGAACAAATATTTTTACAGGAAGATTTTTTGGAGACAACCCCCATTCTCTTAATAATTCCGAATCTTTTTCATTTTGATATTTCATTGTCCAGTAAATTCCCATGGTGTCAAATATAATTGGAGCAATATTTTGAGAAACTTCTTTTGGCAAATCTGAAAGTTGTTCTGCTAAAACTCCCATTGTGTAGCTTTTTCCAGAACCTCTCTTCCCAGAAATTAAAATCACATGTGTTCTTGCAACATCTAAGAATATTTTGTTGCTCAAAGAAGTGTATTGCCCCATTTTTACAAATCCTTTTCCAATGTAAACTAATCCTTTTTTTCCAAACTCTTTTTTATCAGTTTCGTTTCTTCCTATTATTATATCATAAGCCATGAAAAAGAATAGATGAATAGATTTTTAATTGTTTTGATAAGCCCTAAAAATATTTAAATATTTCTTTTTATTAAAAATTAGATAAAAATTGTTTTTTGTATTAGAAAGTGCGAGGACAAGACAAGATATCGAAAGAGCTGTATTAAAAACACCATAAAAACATTTATAAATCCTTTTTAATAAATTCAATTATGGAAAATAAGGAAAAATCAGATAAAACTTCTAAAGAAAATTTAATAACTAATAAACTAAGAGAAAATCCTTGGATTCTTTCAACAATTGTTTTTGGGGTTTTAGCTTTTATTTTACTTTCTTCTAGTTTAAATGCAACTGGAAATGCTATTTCTGAAAAAGACGCTGGAGAATATTTAATTAATTATTTTGAATCTCAAGGAGTTAATGGTCTTGAATTAAATTCTATTACTCAAGAAAATAATTTTTACAAAATTAATATAACATATCAAGAACAAACAATTCCTTTTTATGTAACTAAAACTGGTTTTCTTACTGGAAATTCAATTGTTTCTCTTATAGAAGAACCAGAAGAAATTAATTCTGAAGATACTAATGCTCAGACACAAGAAATTCCAAAATCTGATAAACCAATTGTAGAATTATTTATAATGACACATTGTCCCTATGGAACTCAGGCTGAAAAAGGAATTCTTTCAACTATTGAAACTTTAGGAAATAATATTGATGCAAAGATTCGGTTTGTTCATTACTTTATGCATGAGCCAGAAGAAACAGAAACTCCAATTCAAGTTTGTATAAGAGAAGAACAGCCAGATAAATTTTACGAATATTTAACTTGCTTTTTAGAAGACGGAGACTCAGACAGATGTTTATTAGAAACTGGAATTGATAAAACAGCATTAGCAACTTGTGTTGAAGGTAATGCAGAAAATTATTATGCAGAAGATTCTGAATTAAGTGAATCTTACGGAGTTCAAGGAAGCCCAAGTTTAGTAATTAATAATATAAAAATAAGTTCACAAGATACTACAGGAGATGGTAGGGCAGATAGTTATGTATTTAATGATGAAATAATTCCCTTTGGAAGAGATTCCAATACCTACAAACAAATAATTTGTAGTTTATTCAACACAGAACCAAGTGAATGTTCAACAGAATTATCTTCAACAAGTCCTTCACCTGGATTTGGTTGGGAAGAAGGTGAAGATACTGGTGGGCAATGTTGATAAATTAGTTTTTATATAATTCTTAAATTTACCTTTCTTATTAATGATATTTGAAATCTCCTAATGAGCGAACTACTCCATTAAGAGAAATAGGTTTCTGATCTTTATAACTATTCCAAACTTCTTTTGATAAATTAGAATTTAAAAGATGCTTATGATAAGAAATCAGTCCATCTACTTCTATACTATTCCCTTCACCGTCTGTTTTCTTAGCATTAAACTTTTGTATAGATGAACCTGAACCAAAAAATCCTGTTCCTTTATAAACATCATTTACAGAACTTACAACAATATCTTTAATTGAAAATTTTTTTCCTGGTTTTAAACTCGTTAAATCATTTCTAGTTTCAATTACTTTTGTTTTATGAGGTTTAACTAAATAAAGTAAATTTTTTTTTGATTCTTTAAATAAATTTTTCATCAAGTTTTGATTTGATTATGCCTTATAAACCTTTGTCTTTAGAAAAGGATTTTAAATTTATATAATTTAGAATAAATTTTATAATTGTATAAAACGCTCACACTAAGAATTGAACTTAAAAGACACCAAAGATTTCTTTTAGAAACTTCTTTTTGAATTTAAACTATTTTGTCTAAATATCAAACAGATAAATTCTTGTTTTATGTGTGAATAACAAATTCATCTATAAACGCCCCGACCGAGATTCGAACTCGGGTCACTGCCTTTCTTCTTTTTCCTAAAAGGAGAAATGAAAGATGCTTGCATCTTACTTTGAAAGGGCAGTATACTTGGCCTCTGTACTATCGGGGCTTATTAGTTTGTTTTTCCTTTCCTCTTTTGCAAAGGCGAAGGCTCAGGTGCAAACAACCTGTTTGTGCCTCGTAGAAGTTGTTAAACTTCACATGTACTACCGTGGCTTATTAATATAAAAATATATCTTATTTTTAAAACTTCTTGTTTAAAATAAAAAAATTAAATCATCTCTTCTCATAAAAATAAACCCTTCCAACTTTCTTAATAACCTTCCATCCAGGCAATCTCCACCAATGAGAAATAATTTTTGTTCCAGGTTTTAATTCCTTACTAAATTTTCTACCTAATTTATCTGCAACTGTCTTAAATTGAAAAACCACAATTTTATTATACTCCCCTAAATCAACTTTCCAAAAATTCTTCCAATAAATTTTTACATTCTTCAAATCTTTTTTCCTAATCTTTCTCCTAGAAAACCAAACTAAAAAAGGATTTAATTCAAAACCATGAACTTCTGCTCCTAATTTCCCAAGTCCAATACAAATTCTCCCATCACCAGAACCTAATTCTGCAATTAAATCTCCTTTTTTAGGCTCTGAAAATTTTATAATATTTTCCAAAGCTTTCCCTCGCGAAGGTTCATAAGGTGCTCCAAAGAAAAATGGAATTAGAAAAAAATAAGATAAAACAAAACCAACAATCAAAACTATAATAAAAATCAATAATATCATATAAATAAATTAAATTAAGAGTTTTTATAATTTAGGATTTTAAATAATTTAAACAACTTTTAAAAACCAAATTCCTTTTAATAAAACATGGCTGATATTAATGATATAGAAAAGGAAATTCTTGAATTTTGGAAAAAAGATAAAACTTTTAAAAAATCTTTAAAAAAAACAGAAAAGAAAAAGCCATATATTTTTTATGATGGTCCGCCTTTTGCAACAGGGCTTCCGCATTATGGACATTTGTTAGCTTCGATTTTAAAAGATGTTTTTCCAAGATTTTTTACAATGCAAGGAAGATATGTAAAAAGAAATTGGGGCTGGGATTGTCATGGTTTACCTGTTGAAAATGTTGTAGAAAAAGAGTTAGGAATTAATTCTAAGGATGAAATTGAAAAAATGGGTGTGAAAAAATTTAATGATTCTTGTAGAAAAAATGTTTTAACATTTGCAAAAGAATGGGAAAAAACAATTAATCGAATTGGGAGATGGGTTGATTTTAAAAAAGGTTACAAAACAATGGATACAAAATATATTGAATCTGTTTGGTGGGCGTTTAAGCAACTTTATGAAAAAGGCTATTTATACGAAGGAGAAAAAATTTTAATGTATTGTCCTCGCTGTTCAACACCTTTAGCGAAATCAGAAATTGCAATGGATAATTCTTATAAAATGGTTAAGGATATTACGCTTGTTGTAAAATTTAAATTAGTGGAAGAAGATGCTTATGCAATTGCATGGACCACAACGCCTTGGACTTTGCCAAGTAATTTAGCATTGACTGTAAATCCTAAATTCAAATATGTTTATGTAAAAGACAAATCTGATAATAATGTTTATATTTTAGCAAAAGAACTTGTATCAAAATTTTATAAATCAAAAGACGAATATGAAATTGTAAAAGAAGTTTTGGGAAAAGAATTGGAAGGGAAAAAATATGAGCCTCTTTATCCTTATTTTAAAAATACAAATAATGCTTTTCAATTTTTATTGGCAGATTTCGTAACTGCTGACGAAGGAACAGGAATTGTTCATACTGCACCAGCATTTGGTGAAGAAGATAATGAAGTTTGCAAAAAATATAAAATTCCAATGGTTCAGCCAGTTGATGAAAAAGGATATTTTACAAAAGAAGTAAAAGATTATGCAGGAAAATATATTTACGACGCTAATAAGGAGATAGTTATTGATTTGAAAAAATCAGGCAAAGCAATTATGTCAAGGAAAATGGAACATGAATATCCTTTTTGTTATAGGTGTGGAACAAAATTAATGTATCGTGCTCTTCCTGCTTGGTTTGTAAATATTCAAAAAATTAAAGAAAAATTACTTGAATTAAATTTAGAAATTAATTGGATTCCTGAATTTTTAAAAGAAGGAAGAATGAAGCATAATTTGGAAACTGCACCAGATTGGAATATTACAAGAAATAGATATTGGGCAACTGCAATTCCAATATGGAAATCTAAATCAGGAAAAATAAAAGTTTTAGGTTCAATTAAAGAATTAAAAAAATATGCAAAAAATTTACCAAAAGAAAAAATTGACCTCCATAAGGATTATCTTGATAAAGTTAAATTAAAAATTGGTGGAGAAGAATATTCAAGAATTCCAGAAGTTTTAGATTGCTGGTTTGAATCTGGTGCTATGACTTTTGCACAATTTCATTATCCATTTGAAAACAAAGCTTTCTTTGAAAAGAATTTTCCAGCACAATTTGTAACAGAATACATTGGACAAACAAGAGCATGGTTTTATTATATGATGGCTTTGTCTGCAATTCTCTTTGATAAAATTCCTTTTGAAAATGTTTTAACTACTGGAACAATTTTAGCAGAAGATGGTGAAAAGATGAGCAAGTCTAAAAAGAATTATCCAGATCCAGATTTGGTTATAAAAAAATATGGGGTGGATGCATTAAGATTTTATTTATTGCAATCAGTGTTGATGAAAGCAGATAATTTTAATTTTTCAGAGAAAGGTTTAGAAGAAGTTTATAAAAAAATAATTTTGCTTTTATACAATGTAAATAATTTTTATTCTTTATATAAAACAAATGATAATTTAAAAGATTCAGATAAATTAAATTTAATTGATGAATGGATTTTATCTAGAATTAATCAGGTTGGAATTAATGTTGAAAAATATTTGAAATCTTACAACACAATTAAATCTTGTGAAGAAATTAAAAAATTTGTTGAAGATATTTCTACTTGGTATGTTCGGGCTAATAGAAATCGTTTTAATGACGGAGAAGAAATTGTTAAAAAAGTTTTAAAAGAAGTTTTGAATAAATTGTCAAAAATAATAGCTCCAATTATGCCTTTTGTTGCTGAAAAAATTTATCAAACAATTTATACCAAAAAAGAATCTGTTCATTTAATAAATTGGCCAAAATTTGAAAAAACATTAATTAAAGAAAAAATTAATCAAGAAATGGATTATACAAGAGAAATAATTTCCCAAGGATTAAGAGAAAGAGATAGAAATCAAATTGGTTTAAAGTGGCCTTTAGCAAAAGCAACAATAATTGGAGGGGATTTCAAAATTAAAAAAGAATTAGAAAGAATAATTAAATCTCAATTAAATATAAAATCTTTATTTTATAAGAAAAGCCATGCAAATACAAAAGATATAGAAGTTGACCTCGATACAAAGCTTAATCCTAAACTTGAAGCAGAAGGTTATGCTCGTGAAATCTCAAGAAAAGTTCAATCATTTAGAAAAAATTTAGGTTTAGAAAAAAAAGATTTAATTGATCTGCAATTAATTGTCGACGACAAATTTAAAAAGATGTTAAAAAATCAAATAAAATTTATAAAAGAAAGAACAAACTCAAAAAGTTTATCCGTTGTCATAACAAAAAAAGAAACATTTAAAAAGACTTTCGAATTTAAAATAAAGGATAAAGAGGGATTAGTGGGAATTAACTACTAATTGGTGATTCAAAAAAAGTTTACTCTTTTAATATAGCAAACTTTAAAAAGAGAAAAAGACTGATAAAAATATATAAAATGATAGTAAAAGATGAATTTTTAAGCAGACTAAGAAAAATCTTCAATTTAAACCTTTATGAAGTTAAAGTGTGGGCAGCACTTCTCTCTAGAGGAACTTCAACTGCCGGGGAATTAAGTAATATTTCTGATGTTCCAAGGTCAAGAACATATGATATTTTAGAAAGTTTAGAGAAAAAAGGATTTATTATTATGAAACTTGGCAAACCAATTAAGTTTATTGCATTAAAGCCAAGAGAAGTTGTTGAAAGAGTTAAAAAGAATTTAGCTAAACACACTCAAATAAAAATAAAAAGATTAGATGAATTGAAAGATGATGAAGTTCTTGAAGAATTAAATAATTTGTTTACAAAAGGAATTAAATTTGTTGAACCTTCGGATTTATCTGGAAGCCTAAAAGGACGACAAAATCTTTATAATCATTTAGATATGCTCATTAGAAATGCTGAAAAAACCATTACAATGGTAACAACAGCAGAAGGATTAAATAGAAAATTGGAAGCATTAATGCCAAGTTTAGAAAAATGTAAAAAAAGAGGAATTAAAATAAGAATTGCAGCACCTATTGATAAAAATAATTTAAAAGTTGCAAAAGAATTAAAAAAGGTTGCAGAAGTTAGAAACTTGCAAGGTGTTAAAGCAAGATTTACAATCATTGATTCTAATCAAATAATGTTTATGCTTCTTGACGATGAAAAATTCCATCCAAATTATGATATTGGAGTTTGGATAAATACTGAATTTTTCACACAAGCTCTTGAGCAAATGTTTGAACTTTCTTGGAAACAAATGAAAAAAGTCTGATAAATAAGATTTTTAAAAATTAGTTAATTTAATTAAGATAACTATCTTTGTAGAAAATTTTTCTAAAAACATTTAAACTTTTTTAACAAAGCCAAGAGAAAAATCAAATTTATAATATTAAAAAGATTTAGATATATCTTGTTTTAAATATAAAATACTTATAAAACATAAAAGCCTTAACAAACTATGAAAAAAATAAATTTAATTACAAAAGAAGTTCTAGAAAAAGTAGAACCTTCTAAAAAAGATTTAGAAATAATTAAAAATTCTCTCAAAGAATTTAAACAGAGATTTGAAGCAGAAATTAAAAAAGCAAAATTAAATGTTAAAATTTTTGTTGGAGGAAGTTTTGCAAAAAAAACAATTATAAAAAAAGATATTTATGATGTTGATATTTTTTTAAAGTTTGATAAAAAATATAAAGATATTTCAAAAATCACTGAAAAATTATTAAAAAATTTTAAAAATGTAATAAAAATTCATGGTTCAAGAGATTATTTTAAAATAAAAAAATCTCCTAATTTTTTCATTGAATTAATTCCAACCAGAAAAGTAAAAAACATGAAGGATTTTGAAAATATAACTGATTTATCTTTTTTCCATGTTAAATATATTAATAAAAAAGTAGAAAACAAAAAAATTTTAAATGATATAAAAATTGCAAAAGCATTTTGTTATGCAAATAATTGTTACGGAGCAGAATCCTATATTCAAGGATTTTCAGGTTATTCTCTTGAATTATTAATTTATTATTATCAGAATTTTTTAAAATTCATAAAAGAAATCTCTAAACATAAAAAAGACAAGATAATTATTGATATTGAAAAATATTACAAGAATAAGAATAATGTCCTTTTGGATATGAACTCCTCAAAATTAGAATCCCCTATAATTCTTGTTGATCCTACATTTAAACAAAGAAATGTACTTGCTGCATTATCAGAAGAAACTTTTAAAAAATTTAAAAAAGCTTGCAAAGAATTTCTAAAAAATCCAAGTATAAAAAGTTTTGAAATTAAAAAAATTGATTTAGAGAAGGTTAAGAAACAAGCTTTAAAGAAAAAATATGAATTTATTTTATTAGAAGTAAAAACTCAAAAACAAGAAGGAGATATTGCTGGAACAAAATTATTAAAATTCTATAAACATTTGGAAAAAGAAATTCAAAGATTTTTTGAAATAAAAAATAAAGGATTTAATTATAACCATAAAAAATCTGCAAGATTCTTTTTTGTAGTCAAGAAGAAAAAAGAGATTATCTTACAAGGTCCTTTTGTTAAAGATGAAAAAAATTCAAAAAAATTCAAAAAACAGCATAAAAATATTTTTATTAAATCAGGAAAAATTTATGCCAAGGAAAAAATTAATTTTAATTTGAAAAAATTTATTGAAAATTGGAAAAAGAAATATAAAAAAAAATTAAAAGATATGTATATTAATAAATTAGAAATTATCTAAATAATCATAATCTGTTTTAATTGGATTAATAAAATGATTCATACTTACATAATCTTTTATAACTTTGCCTTTACGGACTAGTGCTCTTGCATATCCACTTGCATAAACCTTAGAATTTTTATTTTTCTTGATTAATATCCATCCGTCTTTTTTCAATTTTCCCGAAGTATCTAAACTTTTCATATATCAAAAAAAGATTAAAGGTTTTTAAATCTTACAATTAAAAATTATTTAATTCTTCAAATAACTTTCCTCTTTAAGATAATCTCTAATTGCCTTCCCTATAAGAAAATAATTCCCCTTCCTTGAAGGTCTACTAATTTTTTCTATTGTTTTAAACCACTTTATATCAGGATAATCATGAACATCAGACATTATTTCTAATCCTCCAAATTTATTAATTATTACTCCGCCTTCTTTTATTTTAGATATTTGGATTATTCTTGTCATCTTACTTCTCCTTCATTGCAATTTCAAATAAGCTTGAAAAAGATTGTGCAAAAAATCCTGAATTAAGCCATATTGCAGTATCATCTTTTTTTGTATCTTTTGAAAGAAAAAATAAAACTTGTTGTTTATCAATTATGAAAAACTTTGATTCAATATTAAACCTTTTTATTTTAACTGCAAGTTTATCTTCTAATAATTTTATTAATCTTTCATCTCCTGTAAGAGCTAATTTTATTCTTATATCTCTTTTCTTCAAAATATCAAAAGTTTCTGTAAAAAGTTTTGATTTATTCATTAATTCTTCTGCATTCATGCAAATCATAACTTCTCTTTTTGCTTCTTGTAAAATTTCTTTTAAATAATTTGAAATATTTGCTCTTCCCTTTAGTGCAGATAAAATATCTTCTTTTTTAACTGGCTCTATTCCTTGATCATAAATCTCTTGTAATTTTAAAAATTCACTTGTGTCTCTAATATTAGAAAGATCCTTTATTTTATCTTCTGCATGTTTTTTCACGTTATTTTTAAGTTTTTCAAGAACCATTCTTGGTTTAACTCCTAAATATTTTACTGGTTTTCCCATCTTAACTATTGCAAAACCTTTCTTTTCCAAACTTTCTAAAACATCATAAGTTCTTGATCTTGGAACTCCTGAAAGTGTTGCAATGTTTCCTGCAGAAGCTATTCCTTTGCTCAGCAAAGCTAACCAAGCTTTTGTTTCATAAATATTCAAATCAAAGTAATCTCTGATTTTACTTATTATTTCTTGTTTTACTATCATTTTTATTTTTACCTATTACTACTTAGAAATAACTATTTATAAACCTTTGGGTTTGTTACTTTTTTAAAGTTATTACAATAAAAAAGCTTAAAAAGGTAAAAAGATTAATATTAATATGGATGAAAATAAACAATCTGCTATTGGTTTTGGAAATGAAGAAAAAAAAATACCTTTAGATGAACAAACATTAAATCAATTAATAAAAGAAAAAGCAAGTGTGAGAATTAAATATGAGCGAGGAGAAATGTACCTTGGAAAAATGTATGCCCAAGATGGGAATTATATTCATTTAAAACCATATATTATTTTAGAAAATCTTCCTTGGATTGGAGGAAGCATTGAAAGACTTAGAATTGAAACAAAATATTCCAAAGATTTTCCAAAAAAAGAAGTTTCAATTTATGCCTTAAGTAAAGAATATTTTTTAGATTTTATTGAAATTACAAATTATTTTAATTCTTTAAAAATAAAAAATAATGAATTAAGAAAACAGATTTTTAATAAAAAACTATATCTCATGCCAAGAAAGGAAAAAATTAGTTTAATTGAAAGAGAATTAATACCTTCAAAGATTGTTATTGCAAAAAGCATGGATGAAATATCTAAATATCTCAAAAGACCAGATAACTAACCAACATTCCCAAAAATATTCCTGCTGTTATAAAAGGCATTTGAAAACAACCCCTGGTTTTTTTCGATTTTCCTCAAAGCACTGAATCAAGTCGTCTAAATTGCCTCCGCCTGACGACAGATACACTCAAGGCTGATTATCTTAGCAATGCCCAACTAACCAACATTCCTAAAAATATTCCTGCTGTTATAAATGGCATTGCAGGATAAAATTTCTTTTTCTTTGAAATTAAAAATAAATAACTTAATCCTAAAAGTGCTCCTAAAATAACTAAAATTGCTGACCAAATTCCAAAAGTTTTTAACATTACACCAGCAGTAATTATTGGGAAAACAATATCTCCGCCTCCAAGAATTGCAATATTTACTTTAATTTTTCTTTGTTTTAAATTTTTATTTTTAAGATTTTTTTGTTCTAACTTTAACTTTTTCATCTCCCTTCTTTGTTTCTTTGAAAGATAAGGAACAAAAAATCCTGAAAATATTTTTAAAGTGTTCATTTGGTATTTAGCCATTTTTTGCATAATTCCTACTTTCCAAACTGCCCACATATCATAAAAAGAAATTAAAATTAATAAAATAATAATTGTCCAGATATTTAAAATAGGAACAAAAACAGCTGCAATTCCAGGATAAATTAATAATTCTGTTGCATTGTGAATTAAGAAGTTTCTTTTGAAAATTTTAATTAAAGCAAGAGGCAAAGCCAAAATTAAAGCAAATAAAGAAATATATTTAACATGAGGGAGAAAAGAAGTAAAAGAAAGTCCTAATGCAATTATAATCACAATTAAAAACCAGAGCTTTAAAATAAATTCAATTTTAAATTTTGTTAGTAAAAAAAATAAAACTATTGCGATTATAAATGCAAAAATTATTGATGGGAATGCGTCATAAGGATTTATCTCTTCTTGTTCCATTCCATAAGGTAGTTCATTATGTGAATAATGATTAACAACATAAAGACCAATAAATTGTGTAACTAAAAACATTGCCAAGAGAATAATTATTATTGATGATTTGTGTTTCATTTGGCAAACTCCTGTTTGACGAATGAATGGAAAATTTTAATTTTTACTTTCACCTTTTTTACCTTTGGAAAGAAAAGGAAAAAGGGTTTTTAAATTATCTCAACCTCAGTGTCTCTAAAGTTCTAGGAACATTTGTTTCAATTCTATTTAACTTATAAAGAGCAGAACTTAAATCCATTTCTTTTGAAATTTCTCCATGATTTAAAATTATTCTTTTAGGTTTTGGCCTCATATTATTGAAAAATGAAATTAATTCATTTCTTCCAGCATGAGCAGATAATCCTGCAATTGTATTAATCTCAAAATTTATTTCAACTCTTTCTTCTTTTCCATCTACAATCATTTTTGTTTGTTTTACCCCATCTTGAACCTGCCTTCCCAAAGAACCAACACCCTGATAACAAACAAAAAGAAGTGAATTTTTTGGATTGCCTGCAAATTCTTTAAAATATTCAACAGATGCTCCTCCAACAAGCATACCAGAAGTTGCTAATACAACACAAGGTCCGCCCTCAATAACTTCTTTTCTTTCTTGTGAAGAACCAACCCTTTCAAAAATTTTAGATATAAAAGGATTTTTATCTTGAAAAATCTCAGAGCGAATCCTGTTGCTTAAAAAATTAGGATAAGCAGTATGAATAGCATTAATATCCCAAATCATTCCATCAATATAAATTGGAATTTTTGGAAGTTTTCCTAATTTCATAGCATCTTCTAAAATAAGCATTGTTTCTTGTGCTCTGCCCAAACCTAATTCTGGAATTAAAACCTTGCCCTTTCTTTCAATTGTTTTTTTAATAACTTCTATTAACCTTTCTTCTGATTCTTGTCTTGGGGGTAAAATATCATCTTTTGAACCATAAGTTGATTCTGTTATAACTGTTTCAACTCTTGGAAAAGTATTTATTGCAGAATCTAACAATCTTGTTTTTGCATATTTAATATCTCCTGTATAAAGAAGATTATGTGCTCCATTCCCAATATTCAAATGAACCATTGCTCCACCCAAACAATGACCTGAATTATAAAATGTAAGTCTAACATCTGGAGTTACATCAGTAACTTCATTATAATTCAAACAAATGCTATGTTTAACCATTTCAATTACATTTTTTGAATTAAACAAAGGAGCTGATGCTTGTTTATATGCAACTCCAATAAAATCTAAGGACATTAAAGCAGATATATCTCTTGTTGGAGCAGTCATATAAACTGGTCCTTTATAACCCATTTTATATAAATAAGGAAGTACACCAACATGATCCAAATGTGCATGAGTTATTATTACTGCATCTAATTGTGAAATGTCAAACTCAGGAACATCAAAATAAGGAAATTTATCTTGTCCAGAAGCAGCTACATCAATCCCACAATCCAATAAAATTTTAGAGCTTGGAGTTTGTAATAAAATACAACTTCTTCCAACTTGTCTTGCACCACCTAAAAAAGTCAGTCTAATCCATGAATTTGATTTTTCAGGATTCCATTCTTTGTAAATTTTTTTGCCAATTTCATTAAGAAATTTTTTACGATAGGTATTATTTGCATAAAGAACACTCCTAACATTATCTGTTATCTGACTTTTAATTGCCGCACTTCTTTGAATCTGTGGTGTCCACAAAGTTGTTTGTTTTATTTCTTCTAAAATTGAACCTTGTCTTCCAATAACTCCCCCTGGTTTTTTAGCTTCAATAATTACAATGCTCCTTTGAACATCAAAAATAATTTTTGTGATTTCAGCGTCTTTTGGAACAATCTCTCTTATTTGTTTTTCAGTTGTTTCTTTATCAGGAAGAATCTTTGAATCTGCTCTTAACTCAATTCTTTTTTTAATCTCACCAACAATCTCCTTTATTTTTGTCCCTCCTTCTTTGAAAAAGTTTTCATTTTCAGTATAAAGAACAATATTCGCGCCTTCAAAATTTGCTTCTTTTATTTTTCCGTGTAGTTTCTCAGTTATAAGTTTTAAGATATCTGTCATTTTTTGCCTCTTGTTTAATTAGGATTATTCGTCTTTGTAATCTGGTTCAATTGTTTGTGCAACAACTTTCTTAATTCCTTCTTTTGTTATTGTAAAAATATCAATTCCATAACCAGAACCAACATCTCTTTGAGTTGAAGATTTTAATGATTCTTTTGCAAGTTCAATTCCTTCTTTTATTGAAATATCTTTTTTATATTGTCTTTCTAATAAACCTAAAACATAAGGCATTCCTGAACCAAAATTTGCATCGTAATCTTCTACTTTAATAAAACTTCCAGCAGGTTCAATTGTGTAAAGTTCTGTTGATCCATCTTCATTAAAGCCTCCAATTAAAAATCCTGCTTGTTGGGGAATCATTGAAGGTTGTCTTATTCCTGAATATGAAATATTGGCTAATAAACTTGCAACTTGTTTAATTTTTGGTCTTGATTTTGAACGAAGTTCTTTTAATCTTAATTCTGCTGGAAGAATTTTTGCAACTCTTTGGATGTCAGAAACCATTCCTGTTCCAGAAATTAAAATGTAATCATTTATTTTTTTTGTTTTTTCAGAATTTTTATTCATAACAATTGTTCCTGCACTAGATTGTCTATCAGAAGCCATTACAATTCCATCTTTACAAACAATTCCCAGAATAGTAGTTCCTGTTTTCAAAATATTTTTCTTTATATCTTCATCCATTTTAGTTTATAGAAATGATTCTAATTGTAATTTAAAGAAATAATTGTTTTATAAAGTTTTCGTTATTTGAATTTTTAGGCAGTTTTTTAAAGCAAAACAGGAAATTTTGTATTATTAATTTTTAAAAGCAAAAACTCTAAAAATTTATAAAGATTGAATTTTATTTGGGTTTATGGAAAAGTTAAATGGATTTTTAGATGAACAAAATAAGGAAATAAAAAAACTTCAGGCGAAAACTTATAAATCTTATTTTGATGCAATAATTACTGGAAAAGAGGAATTTTATAAAGAATATGAAAAAAGTGCTATGGAAATGGAAGATTTTTTTCATAGCAAAGAAAATTTTGAAAAGATAAAGGAATTTTTAAAAAAAGATATAAATGATTTAATAATTAAAAGACAACTTGATTTATTGTATAAATTTTATTTGGGTTCTCAAGGAGATATTATTTTATTAAAAAAAATTCTTGAAAAATCAACAAAAGTTGAAAAGAATTTTAATTCATTTAGAGCAGAAATTAATGAAAAGGAATTTACAGATAATGAAATTAAAGAAATTTTAAGAAAAGAAAAAGATTCAGAAAAATTAAAGCAAACTTGGGAAGCAAGCAAAAAACAAGGAGAAATTGTTGAAAAAGAAGTTTTAGAAATTATAAAATTAAGAAATGAATTAGCAAAAAGTTTAGGATATGAAAATTATTTTAAAATGTCTTTGGATTTAAATGAGCAAAAAGAAGAAGAAATTGATAAAATCTTTTCTGATTTGAAAGAAAAAACAAATGAATCATTTGAAGAAATAAAAAAAGAAATGGATGAAGTTTTATCTAAAAAATATGGAATTGAAATTTCAGAATTAAAACCTTGGCATTATCAGGATTTATTTTTTCAAGTGGGGCCTGAAATTTATGAAATTAATTTTGATGAATTTTACAAAGAAGATGTAATTGAAAAAGCAATTAAATTTTATGATGACATTGGATTTAATGTTAAAAATATTTTAGAAAAAAGCGATTTATATGAAAGACCAAGAAAGTATCAACATGCCTGTTGTATTGATATAGACAATAGTGGAGATGTTAGAATTGTTATGAATACAAAAAATAATGAGAAATGGATGGACACGATTTTACATGAATTAGGACATGGAATCTATGATAAAAATTTTGATTTAAATTTACCATTCTTATTAAGAAGTTATGCACACATTTTTGTAACAGAAGCAATCGCGTTGCTTTTTGGAAGAAATTCAAAAAATTCAAATTTTATAAAAAAATTTTGTAATGTTGATAAAAATGAAGCTAGAAAAGTTTCTGAACTTGGAAGAAAACAACTTAAAATGAGAGAACTTGTTTTTTCACAATGGTGTCAAGTAATGTATTATTTTGAAAAAGAACTTTATAAAAATCCTGAACAAAACTTGAATAAACTTTGGTGGAATCTGGTTAAGAAATATCAAAAAATTGATTTCTCTCGGGATAAACCCGATTGGGCTTCAAAAATTCATATTGTTGAAGCACCAGTTTATTATCATAATTATATGCTTGGAGAACTTCTTGCTTCACAATTACAGAGCTACATTGTAAAAAATATTTTAAAACAAGATGATGTAAAAACTCCAGATTATAATAAAAAAGAGGTTGGAGAATTTTTAAAAGAAAATTTATTTAAGCATGGAAGAAAATACAAATGGGACGAATTAATTAAAAAAATTACAGGCGAGAAATTAACAACAAAGTATTTTATTGAAGAATTTTGTGATTAACTTGCAATTTTAAAAATTTAATCAATCACAGAAACACCATTTTCCTTCCTAAACTTAATAACATTTTCAACAAAATTTTCAATTTTTTGTTCATGTGAAACAATAATTAACTGCTCAAAATTTAATTGCTCTAAAACTTGCCTCATTTTATCTAATTGCTGGTCTGAAAAACCATCTGTTGGTTCATCTAAAATCACAAGATTTCTTGTTTTTATCTTACTTAAAAAAGAATTAATTATTTGATTAAGAGCAAGTCTATAAGCCAAAGCAATTGCTGTTCTTTCTCCTCCTGATAAATAAGCATAATCAAGTTCATAATCTCTTTGTTCAATTACTGGAGTAAAATTATCATTTAACTTTACATTAAATGATTCTGAAACAAGCATTAAAAACCATTCTGAAAAAAGTTTTGAAAATTCATATTTTAAAGCAATCATTACATTTTTTTCAATATTTGAAATCATAGGAATAAATTTTTTAGAAAGCCAGTCTTCTAAATTAATTAAATAAATTAATTTATTCTTTATCATTTCAGTTTGTTTTGCTTTCTCTTCTAACTCATTTATTGATTTTGAAAAAACTTTAATTTCCCTTCTTAATTCAGCTAAATTTATTTCTTTAATCTTTTCTTGATTTCTTGCTTTCTCAAGACCTTTATTTTTATCTTCAAACATTTTTTCATATTTATTTAATTCAAATATTGAAGATTTCAGTAAATCTATTTGCTTTGCAAGAAAATCAATATCTTTTTGGAAAAAAGAATTTTGTTTTTCAATTTCATTTAATCTTTTTTGTTTTTCAAAAATTCTCTCTCTTTTAATTTTTAAAATCTTTAATTCATTTATTTTATTTGTTAAATCTTCAATTTGAAGTCTAACTATTTTATCATCAAATTCTTCAATATCAAAAACCTGTCTTTTGAGTAACTTTTGTTTTTCAACTAATTCAAAAAGTTCTTTTTCCAAAATAGTATTTGAAGAATTAATTTCATAAAAATCTTTTTGTTTTTTTTCTAAATCTTTAAATTTTATTTTTAAAAAGTTTAATTCTTGAATTTTTTTTTCTGAATCAGAAATTTCTAATTCTGAATTCACAATTTTTTTAGAAATTTCTTTCTTTTCTTTTGATAACTTTGTTATTTCTAAAAGATTTTCTGAACTATTTGAATTTAATTTATCCACTACATTTTTTTTATAATCTTTACTTACATCTTGCATACACGTGGGGCAAACTTCAATATGCATTAATTTTTCTTTTATAGAATCATTATCTTTAATTTTTAATTCTAATGAACAAATTTTTGAAGTAATATTTAAATTATATTCATTTAATTCAGTTATTTCATATTTTTTCTTTTGAATTTTATTTTCCAACTCATTAAATTTTAATTCATTAAATTTTAAT
>Ga0307992_1000710_pt1 | contig 20544 bp, 22 predicted proteins | sample EllFjometagen133_FD_203162 | JGI IMG/M metagenome (GOLD analysis project Ga0307992, IMG submission 203162) | Marine microbial communities from Ellis Fjord, Antarctic Ocean - #133 | ecosystem: Environmental > Aquatic > Marine > Unclassified | place: Southern Ocean | collected 2014-10-08
AACAGTTTGAAACTGTTTTGGTTTCAATTTTTTTGTTCTTTTTATCGCAGTTTTTGCAACTTCTAACTTTTTTGATTTAATCTTTCTTATACGTGACATCTTTATTAAACTAAATATTTAAAAAATCTTAATATCTCCAACAGGCCAAGCTCTAAAAAGAACTTTTCCAACAACAAAGCCTTGCTCAAGCTTTCCCCAGCTTCTAGAATCACTACTATGATTTCTATTATCCCCAAGAACAAAATATTCTTCTTCTCCTAACTCGTAGGTACATTTTCCACTACAACTTGTTAACTGAGAATTTCCAGGCAAATATTCTGATTCATCTAAAACAAATCCTTCTGGATATTCATTATTATAAACCATTACTCGATTACTCTTAATTACAATCTTTTCCTCTGGTAATCCAATAATTCTTTTAATGAAAAAATCTTTAGGATTATTAGGATAATGAAAAACAACAACATCTCCTCGATTAAAATCTCTAAAATTTTCTACAGTAAACAACTCTTTACCAGCAATAGAAAACTCTGTTTCCTTGAATCCTAATTCATTTACAATTAAATAATTCCCATCATAAAAATTCGTTTCCATTGAAATTCCTTTTACAAAAAAAGGTTGAAAAAGAAACGCTCTAATAGGAATAATAATAACTAATGACCAAATTATGATTTTGATTAACTCAAAAATATATGAGACTTTTGTCTCACCTTTCTCTTCTGGAACTGCCTTTTCTTCAATTTTCTCTTCTTTTTCTTCTTCAGTCATTATTATTCTTACAAACGACACAATAAAAGCCTGAAACAAGGCTTTTTTACTTAATTTCAAGCTAATTATACTTCATTTAAAGCCAAAAGTCAAATGCAACCAATTGATAGTTTTTGAGACAATTAATTATTCGTCAAGATATCTTTAGTCTTTTTTAAAAAAATCAAATCTCTTTTCTGTATCAATTTTCCTTCATAATTTTTCGGCTTATCCTTCTCGATAACTCTTAACGCATCAGTTAAAGTCATCCATTTCAAAATGAATCCTTGTTCAGTCTCTTTTTCTGTAAATGAGGTATCTCCTTTTTGTATTATTTTTCCATAATAACAAAAGGAATCTTGTTTCATGTTCCACCTTCTTCGATACTCAATAATTTTACCAACTTCTCCGATCACCTCAATTCCACATCCGGTTTCTTCAAAAACTTCTCTATCAAGTGTCTCTTTTAAATCTTCGCCATCCTTAGCGCCCCCCCCCCGGAAGCTTGTGGTAATTATATTTTGAAACAAACAAAACTGGAATATTATCTTTATCATCAAAAAACACACCCCTCGCTGCTGTCCTCTCTTTTTCTATTTCTCCGTTTTCATTGTCATCTATCTCTCTTAATAATTCCATAAAGTTAAATCTTATTCAAAACATTTTTATCAATTTTTTCGTGAAGCTCTTCAAGTGTGCCTTCATTAATTAACATAAAATCAGCCATAGCAATTGTCCCTCCCTTGTCTGTGCCTTCTAGTTCAGTCTTATCACGTTGATACAAATCCTCTCTAGTTTTAACCGGACGATGCTCTCTATTCTTAAGTCTTAATGATCTTGCCTCTGGTGAAGCATGTGCTGCCACTACCATAAAGCTACCTCCAAATTCTTCTTTAATAATTTTATATTCATCCCAGCTGTAAAGACTCTCAATAACTACAACATCATTATCCCCTAAAAGTTTAATAACTTTTGGAAGAGAAAATTTTGCATAAGCCCCCATTCCATGCTCTACTCTAATTTTCTCCCTAGTCACCCGTTCATTATCATAATTCAATTCAAGCCCATCCTCTTTCATTCGATTAAATGTCACATCACCAAAATATACTTTCGGACAAGAAAGTTTCTCCAAAAGATAATTCGTTACTTCTGACTTCCCAGCACCAGCCATCCCAACCACTGCAATAACTTTTTTATTATTATATTTTTCCATTTTTTAAACTTATTTATAATCTCACACTTTTAAAAATATAGCTGATATAATTTTGAGTGTCTCAAAACTTCTTTCATCTTGGAATGTAATTAATGTATCTTCGAGGATTTCGCCATTCCGATGGCGTTGCGAGAAGATATATTAATTACATTCCAAGACACCTTTTCTCCTGATGATGCTTCAAAAAAATATACTACTATATTCCCGCCATTTTCAATGCAAAAAGTGTTAAGTAACTAGTTACGTAACACTTCCACTGCTCTTTTAAATTTCCTTCCCCGATCAAATTCATTTTCAAACATTCCGAAACTTGCGCATCCCGGTGAAAGCAAAACGACTTCGCCTTTTTCAGAAACTTCATCTGATTTTTGAACTGCCTCTTCAATATTATCATAAACATCAACAATCTTTTCAATTCCACCGTTTTCTTCAATCATACTTTTCAACTTTTCAGTTGCCTCACCTTTTAATAAAATAATTTTTTTGACACTCTTAGCAGTAGCAATTTTCTTTGCAAATTCACTTAGGTCAAGTTTCTTTTCAGCTCCACCACAAATCAAAATAATTGGTTTCCAAAAAGAATTTACTCCAGCGATCGCTGAATCAGGAGTAGTAGCAGTAGTATCGTTATAGAAAAATTTTTCATTTATTTTTCCAACATATTCCAAGCGATGTTTCACTCCTGGAAATTTTTCAACAACTGACTTAATTACTGCAATATCAATTCCCAAAGAAATTCCTACGGTAATCGCGGTTAAAGCATTGGAAATATTATGTGCCCCTCTTAATCTTATTTTTTTAATATCTAAAATTATTTTCTCCTCACCATCATCATTTCGATAAACAATCTCTCCTTCATTAATAAAAACACTTATCGGTTCATCTGCTTTATTTATTGAAAAGAATATTTTTTGAGAAATAGCTTCTTCGGCAAACTCTCTGGTTATCTCATTGTCCCAATTTAATATCAAACTATCTTCTTCTTTCTGATGTTTAAAAATTGCCTTTTTATCTTCAATATACTTTTCCATTGAAGAATAATGATTCAAATGATCTGGATAAATATTTGTAACAACAGCAACCTTTGGACTCTTTTTAATTTGATCAATTCCCGAAAGCCTCCAAGAAGACAGTTCAAAAACCACATAAGTATTCTCGTCAATTTTTTTCAACTTACTCATCACAGGCTCTTTTCCAACTCCAACGCTCACAACTTTTTCCCCTGCATTTTTTAAAATATCCACCATTAAAGAAGAAACTGTAGTCTTCCCTTTTGTCCCAGTTATTCCAATAATCTTATCGCTCTGACAAAATTGAAAAAACAAAGACGAATCCATTTCAATTGGAATATTTTTTTTAACTGCCATTTGAATATACTTGTTTTTCCAAGGAACGGTTGGGTTCTTAATCACCAGTTCTGCTTTTTGAAAATCTTCTGGTCGATGTTGATCAGCTACAATTTTCAAGTTTTTGTGATCACCAATTTCATCAATTGAAGTTTTCAACTTTTCTTTATTTTTAATATCAGTTGCAGTAACAATTGCCCCTTTTTCAAGAAGCCATTTAATCAATTGAACCGAACCACCATGCAATCCAATCCCCATCACCGTCACTTTCTTATTCTTTAATTCAGAAATTTTCATCACAAATATTTTTTATGCTTCTTATTGTCTTAGCTGTTCTATAAATTAAGTTGCTTGGAATCAATAGAACTTCCTAATATAACTTCAATTAAATTTTGATAATGAGGCGATAAGTCTGAAAAATAAAACTGATCAATCACCGAATCGTCTAATCTAATAATATTATCATTTTTAATATAATCAGCCACAGGAGAAGCAGAATCTATCACTTTCACATTTCCTCCTATCACTTTTTTGATTGTTTTTTTTAACAATGGATAATGAGTGCAACCCAAAACTAAAACATCAGGTTTCCAATCACGAATATCTTTAAGATATTTTTCTGCAACTTCCTCAGCAAAAGATTCTTCATGCCAGCCTTCTTCAACAATGGAGACAAACAATGGACAAGCTTTTGATTTAACTTCAATATCACTAAAAGCTTCTTTGATTTTCTTGTCATAAAACTGACTCGCAATAACAGCCTTGGTTCCAATTACGGCTACCTTGTTCACATTTTTATTTTTTTCAATCGCACTAATCGTTGGACTAACAACATCAATGATTTTAATATCGGGAAATTTTTCTCGCAAGTAATTACCCGCCACAGAAGATGCAGTATTACACGCAATTATGATTTCATCAACCTTTTTTGAAATCAAAAAATCACATATCTGATGAGAGTATTCTCGAATTGTTTCAGGACTTTTATCTCCCCAAGGAACTCGAGCTGTGTCTCCAAAATATATCAATGGCAAACTTGGTTTAATTTCCTTAATTGCTTTCACAACAGTTAATCCTCCAACACCACTGTCAAATACTCCAATCATTTAAATTATTCTTCACTAATAATAAATTTTTTCAAAAATACTCCAAGATCAATAAGGCGATTTGAATAACCCCATTCGTTATCATACCAAGCAACTGCTTTCACCAAGTTTCCATCAACCACTTTGGTTAAATCAGTTTGAACAATTGAGGAATAGGTGCTTTCTACAATATCGTGAGAAACGAGTGGCTCGTCAGTAACCTGAAGAATTCCTTCAAGCTCTCCTTCTGACGCCTCTTTAAAAGCATTATTAATCTCATCTTCTGTTACATCTTTTTTTAATAAAGCAACTACATCAGTAACTGAACCAACTGGAATTGGAACACGAAAAGCCATTCCATCAAATTTTTCTTTTAAGGCTGGGAGAGTTTTTGTTGCTGCAATAGCTGCTCCAGTTGTTGAAGGAACAATATTTTGGGCAGCTGCACGGCCTCTTCTCATATCTTTCTTAGCTGGCCCATCAACAAGCGATTGGGTTGAGGTATAACTATGAATTGTTGACATCAAAGATTTCTCTATTCCAAATTTTTCATCCAAGACTTTCATCATCGGTGCTACACAATTTGTTGTACAAGATGCCATTGATATCACATTATTTTCTTCAGTAAGTTCTTCTTCATTACAACCCATTACAACAGTTTTAACTGTATCGTCTTTAGTAGGAGTAGAAATTACCACCTTCTTTGCCCCAGCCTTTAAGTGTGCACCAGCAGATTCTTGATCTTTAAAAATTCCAGTACATTCAAAAACAATATCAACTCCCATTTCTTTCCAAGGAAGCTTTGCGGGATCTTTTTCTGATAAAACTTTAATTTCTTTTCCACCTACAATCAAATTTCCATCCCGAGTTTCAATATCATGCTCATAAACACCATAAACCGTATCGTATTTCAATAAATATGCCAGATTTTCAATATCTGCCAAGTCATTTATGGCAACCACTTCTAACTCTGGATTTTCAAGAGCGATTTCCATAACTGGTCGTCCAATTCTCCCAAAACCATTTATTGCAATTTTCATTTTTATTTATTTTTAATTATTAAATTTAAAGATATGAAAATTAAATATCTGAGTGCACTTCTAGGCAAAATCGAGCATTGAACGAGTCGTATTAATTATACGACGAGTGAAAAGCGCAGATTTTAACAACGAAGTGCGCCAGATAGTTAATTTTCAACTAGATGTCAAGGTTTTGCACGCTTTTAGCATGCGCCTGAATAAATCTCTTTCGAGGAGCAACTTCACTTCCCATAAGAATATCAAACATCTTGTCTGCTCTTTCAGCATCTTCAATGGTTACTTGATACATCATTCGAGTTTCAGGATTCATCGTTGTATCCCAAAGCTGATCTGGATTCATTTCTCCAAGACCCTTGTATCGCTGAATTTTAATTCCAGATTTATCCTTAATTTCATTTTCATCACCATCACTAGTCTCATCATCATCTTCTTCAACAACTTTCTCTATTTCTTTTTCTACTTTTCCATTGGAAGCCTTGCTAAATTCTGCAACATATTCATCTTTTTCTTCATCCGTAAAGGCATACTTAAAATCTTTTCCTTTTTGAACTTTATAAAGCGGTGGTTGAGCAATATAAATATGGCCTCTCCTAAGAAGTTCTTCAAAATAACGATAAAAAAAAGTTAAATGAAGAGTTCGAATATGCGCACCATCGACATCCGCATCGGCCATCAACACAATCCTGTGATAACGAAGTTTTTCAATATTAAATGTTTCGCCAATTCCGGCCCCCATTGCAATAATAAGAGGTTGAATTTTATCATTTTTAATAACCTTATCAATTCTTGCTTTTTCAACATTCAACATTTTTCCAAAAATAGGTAAAATTGCTTGAAATCTTCGATCACGACCTTGTTTAGCACTTCCACCAGCAGAATCTCCCTCAACCACAAATATTTCACATTCTTCAGGCTTCTTACTACTACAATCTGAAAGTTTTCCCGGTAAAGTCATTCCGTCAAGAACACCTTTTCTAATAACAGCATCTTTCGCAGCTTTTGCAGCTAATCGAGCTCGAGCAGACAAAGAACATCGACTAATAATTAATTTTGCATCTTGTGGATTTTTATCAAAATAATCAACTAATGCTTCTGAGGCCACTGCTGAAGTTGCAGTTCTTGCTTCTGAATTTCCAAGTTTAGATTTTGTTTGTCCTTCAAATTGAGGATCAGTAAGTTTTACTGAAATAATAGCTGTAATTCCCTCTCTAACATCATCTGACGTTAGATTTCCTTCTTTTTCTCTTAGAATGCCCTTTTTTCTTCCATAATCATTAATTGTTCGAGTTAGAGCTGTTCTAAAACCAGTTTCGTGCATTCCTCCTTCAACTGTATTAATATTATTAGCAAAAGACATTAATCTATCTTTCATTCCTCCTTGATATTGCATGGATAGCTCTACAAGAATTCCGTCATTTTCTTTTTCAACATAAAAAATATTTGGGTTAATAATTTCTTTCCCTTTATTCAAAAAACTAACAAAAGATTTAATTCCTCCATCAAAACAATAACCAACTTTTCGATGCATTTCCGGATTATCATCTTTTTCATCTATTAATTTAATATGAACACCTTTAGTTAAATAAGCTTGTTCTCTTAAATAACTAGAAATTGTTTTCCAGTTCCATTCAATTTCTGAAAATATTTGTGGATCAGGCTCAAATGTAATAACCGTTCCCTTTTTAGTAGTTTTTCCAGTTCTCTTAATTTTTCCTGTTGGAATCCCTCTTGAGTATTCCTGAGTCCAAATTTTTCCCTTTTGATGCACTTCAGCTTTTGTCCAAACAGATAAAGCATTAACAACTGAAATACCAACTCCATGAAGACCTCCAGAGACCTTGTATCCATCTCCACCAAATTTTCCACCAGCATGAAGTTTTGTTAAAACAGTTTCGAGAGTTGAAAGCCCCGTTTGTGGATGCTTCTCAACTGGAATTCCTCGTCCATCATCACTCACGGAAATTTTGTTTCCTGGAAGAATTTCAACTTCTATATAATTTCCATATCCTGCCATCGCTTCGTCAATCGAATTTGAAACAACTTCCCAAACCAAATGATGAAGTCCCTGTAGAGATGTTCCTCCAATATACATTCCAGGTCTTTTTCGAACCGGCTCTAATCCCTCAAGAACTTGAATCGAATCTGCTGAATACTCCCCAATTTTCTTCTTTTTTTCCGCCATAACTTGAATTAATTATTTTTATTAAATTTAAATTATTTTACACAAACTACTACTTAACTAAAAAATATAGTTCTAGCATTAATATCGCCCCAACTGCCAATAATCCATCCCACCAAGTTAAAATATTAAAACTCTGCAATACTAACAAAATTATCGCACAAAATCCCAAAAGAATTCCTTGTCTAATCGAAATTATTCCCATAAAAAGCATCTTTTCATTCTTCACTAATCCCTTCCTCCCGATTCTTCTAATCCAAAATAGAAGAATAGAAAAAATTGCCGAAAGAAAAATAAGGAGAATTATTTCAAAAACTACAATATTCCAAGTAATCAAATCAAATGAAATTTGACTCACATATGGAGATAAATAAAAAACAAAATAAAGAACCCCAAAAAAGGCTATTAAAGCAATGAATCGCAGTATCCAAAGTAAGGATCTATATTGCATTTTTTTATTTTTTACATACTTATTATAAACCATTTAAAGCCAAAAAACAACTGTTTCAACAGCCAATAATCCATTAACTATTTTCAATTCGCTCCTTTATCTTATAATGAGTTTCGTTACGAGATTGATGATATGTTTTTATAGAGATATCCGCCAAAAGCCCTGAAATGAAAAGCTGAATTCCAATTAATATCATAAAGATACCAATCATTGGCCAAATCCTACTTTCCAATGGAATCCCAAAGAAAATTCGATCGATGGCCATCCAAATTAAAATTATGATACCAACTATTCCAGAAAAAAATCCAAGTCCGCCAAAAAGATGAAGCGGACGTGCTGAAAATTTTCCCCAAAACCAAACACTAATTGCATCAAGAAATCCTTTAAATAAACGCTTATAATTATATTTTGTATTTCCGCTTATTCGAGGTCGATGATTCACGACAGCTTCCCCAATTTTAAATCCTTGAATTTTCAAAATTGCAGGAATAAATCGATGCATTTCCCCATAAAGATCAACATCTTCAAAGCACTCTTTTTTATATACCTTAAGACTACAACCACTGTCATTAATTTGATCATTAATCAAATATCTTCTTAACTTATCGGCTCCTCGAGATAAAAATTTCTTTGACCATGGATCCTTTCGATTCTTTCTCCAACCAGAAACCACATCAAATCCTTCATCTAATTTATCAAGTAATTGAGGAATATCAGCTGGATCATTCTGACCATCTCCATCCATTGTCACAATAATTTCACCAGTTGCCGATTTTATTCCTGCATCCATTGCCGCCGTTTGACCAAAGTTTTTTCGAAAAATCACAATCTTAATAGGAGAAAGTTTTTTAAATTCTTCCACAGTTCTATCTGAACTTCCATCGTCAACAAAAATAATTTCTCCATCTAAATTATTATTTTTGAAAGTAATTTTAATTTCCTGATGCAACTTAGCAATACTCCCTTCTTCATTAAAAACAGGAACAACAATAGATATTTTCTTTTCTCTTGATTTCATAATTTAAAATAAATAAAGATTAAAACCCACTACCAATAATTCCAATTAACAAGCCAATTATTGCCACTGCTATATTAATAATCCAAAATCTCACCGTAACTTTTGTTTCCGGCCAACCTCTTGCTTCAAAATGATGATGAATTGGAGCAGCTAAAAATACTTTTTTCTTAAAAACTTTCTTAGAAGTCAATTGAACGACAACGGAGGATGATTCAATTACATAAATTATAACAATAAAAGGCAATACGATCACCGAGTTAGTTAAAAGCGCCACTACACCCAAAGTTGCTCCTAACGAAAATGCTCCAGTATCTCCCATGAAAAATCTAGCTGGATAAAAATTAAACCACAAAAATGCCATCAATACTCCAGCAATAACTCCACAAAAAGCTGCTAAATCCATTCTCCCTTGAAAAAATGAAATTAAAGAAAACACTGCGAAAGCTTGAGCAAGAATTCCTGCATTTAGCCCATCCAGACCATCAGTTTCATTTGAAGAAAAAGCAGATGCAATAATCACAAACATGAAAAGTGGGATATAGAAAAGTCCTATTTCAAAATCTCCCACTGCTGGAATGTGAATAGTGTCCCAGCCAAGCTTGGAATAAAACCACCAAGCACCAAAGGCTGTGATCACGATAATCCAAATTAATCTCCAGAAAAATCTCATCCCGCCTCCCTTGTTCCCACCAACATTTCTAATACTCATAAAGTCATCAACCATCCCAAGGATGGCAACTGAAATCAAAGCAAAAAGAGGAAGCCATGTTTGACTTCTACTTAAAAAATCTAAACGACTTATCCAAACATTTTGAGTCCATTCCGAAAAAAATGGAGCTAAAAAATGCATAACTATAATCAAAATTAAAACAGTTCCCCAAATAAGAATCCCTCCCATTGTTGGAGTCCCACTTTTATGAGCATGCATTTTACTAACATGGGAAAGCTTCTCCCCATCAACATCTTTATCTTTTATTCGAATTCCTATTTTATATTTATACAAAAAATAAGCCAGCAAAGGTGTGAGCCCCATTGCTAAAACAAAAGCCAAAACTGACAAAATAACTATCTTAGCCATGGCAAGAACCTCTGGAATAGTTTGTATTTGGGCTACTTCAATAATCATTTTTATTTATTTAGGCCAATTATACGCGCTAAAAACCCAAGTCATTAAATCTTTCATATCAACCCATCTATAATTATCATCCAGAATAACCGCTATAACTTTCTTATCTTTATCATATGGATGATAAGCCGCTGTCATCAAAGACTTTCCTGCTTCATAGGTAAATCCAGTTTTCCCTCCAATGCAATTTGGCATTTGATCAATTAAACGATCTGTATTTACTATATGATGAACAATTTGACCATCCGCTGAATAGATATCCTTTGGCTCCATTCTCATTATCTTCCAAATTGTATCATATTGCAATGAATAAGCAGAAATTCGAGCCAAGTCATATGCAGTAGAATAGCACCCCCCTGGATTATTGTCTTCATCAAGTCCAGATGGATTACAAAAATGAGTATCCTCCAAACCAAGATCTTCGGCTTTTTCGTTCATCATTTTCGCAAACTCTTTCTCGCTTCCAGCAATATGTCGAGCTAAGGCAACAGCAGCATCATTAGTGCTATTCATTATCATTGCTTCCAAAAGACTTAATACAGATATTTTCTCACCAATTCTTAATCTGTTTGAAATACAATAACCGCTTCGTGGACAACCAATGATTGTCCCATCGGTATAAATAGTTTCTTCATCAATAGTAACAATCTCATTTCTCAAATCATCAATATTCTCCACAACTAAAACGGCTGTCATCATTTTTGTCAAAGAAGCAATTGCCATTTTCTTTGTAGCATTTTGATCGAAAAGAATTGTATGTGTTTCAGCATCAATCGCAATAGCAGAACGGGCACCAACATAATGATTACCGTATTCTAAATCTTTTATTGGTGCATCGGGATTATCCTTAAATAATTCACCAGAGACTATCCCATCAGAACAAAAATTTTCATCATCTTCTTTTTCATCATTCTGATTATCATTAGAATCACCCATAACACTAATACTCTGGTTATCAACTCTAATTATCTGGCTTGTTGAATTAACTGCCAATTCTCCATTTTTATCATTAGTAAAATAAGCATAGATAGAATAACCAGTCCATAAAACTATTCCGGAAAAAATAATTCCCACGATATTAAGTTTCGTTCTTGATTTCATTTATTGTTTCTTCTTGTTTTTTAGTTAATTCTTCATATTCAGGTAAATCTTGAATTTTTTTAATTCCAAGACTATTTAAAAAATCAAAACTTATTTCATATAAATATGAACGAGAATCATCTGGATTCTCTTTTCTTTCGACCAATCCTCTCATCGCCAAATTTCTTAAGGTAAAACTACAATTCACTCCCCGAATATATTCAATTTGAGCTCGAGTAAGAGGTCCTCTGTAAGCAACCACTGCCAATACCTCTGAGGTAGCTGGCGAAAGTGCCTCTCCAACCTCCTTATTCATAAACTTCATAACCACTTCACCAAAGTTAGGCTCACTTGAAAGTTGCACTCGATTTCCTTTTGTCACAATAATTAATCCAGATTTTTTAGATAAATAATCATTTTCAAGATTCATTATTTCTTTTTTTACACTCTCTTTTGAAATCTTAAAAAACTTTGCAATTTTAGAAATCTCTACTGAATCTCCGGTGGCAAATAAAATTGCTTCAATTTCTCCTTTTATATTTTTATTCAACATGTTTTCTTGATGTTAATAAAATATCACCAAATAAATCCGCTTGTTCAACTGCTATAGATCGCTGTTTGACCATTTCAAGCATCGCCAAAAAAGTAACTATCACATCAACCTTCCCAGTCGCATTCTTAATTGTATCTGCAAAAGCCACTTTCATCCTCTTTTCTAATGAAGTTTTCAATTCAACCATTTTATCTTCAAGACTTACAACCTTTTCCATTACTCTTTCAATCATTTTTTCCTCTTGAGGAATATTAATAATAACTCTTTTATATAAATTTAATAAATTTTTTCCGTTCATTTTCGGATCAACAAACTTCTTGAAATCAATATCTTTTTCTTCTTTTCTGGAAAAACATTTCATTGAAGAACAAAATAATTCTCCAACCTTACTAGAAGCATCCTTAAATCTCTTGTACTCCAAAAGCCTCTCTTCTAAATCAACGATTTCTTCTTCCTCTTCTTGAGTAAATTCAAAAAGCGGCAAAAGAGCTTTCGATTTAATTAAAATTAACTGCGAAGCAGTCAATAAAAATTCACTTAAATTTGCCAAATTAATTTCAGTATTATTTTCAATAAACTTCAAAAAATCATCTGCCACTGTCGCAATAGACAATCTTGTAATATCAAGCTTTTCTTTCTCAATCAATTCCAACAACAAATCAAGTGGTCCCTCAAATTGTTCTGTTTTTATTTTATATTCTTGCAACATTTTAAATCATTTTTTATTAGAAACAATCAATATCCATTCCCCAGTATTATTTGGAGCTCCTTGAAGCTACTTTTAACATCACTATTGCTTCTTGATATGACTTTTAACACAATCAACTACTTGACTCGGAGTTACACGAGTTTTTATCAACACGTCAACTGCTCCAGCCTTCAAGACTTCATCTCTTTGTGATTGCTCATCAATCGATCCAGATAAAATAATCACTGGTGTTTCCTTGTTTTCACCTTTTTTGCGAAGCTTCTTAATTAAATCAACGCCATTCAAAACTGGCATCACAATATCCAATAAAATTGCATCATATTTATTTTTATCCGCAAGTTTCAATCCCCATCCACCATTCGAAGCAGTATCCACTTCAAATCCAGAATCTTTTAATTTTATTCCAAAAACTTCCAAAAAAACTTCTTCATCTTCAACGATTAAAATCTTAGGAGTAAATCCTAAATCAACAGCAATATTACTATTTTTAACTGTTTTTCTTCCCTTAACCGCCTTATTTTCTTCTCCCCCTTTGTCTTCCTGTATCATCTTTTCTGAATCTGTTTTTTTCTGACTATTATCATCTTCTCCAATAATTTTATTAACTTCAGAAACAATTTGTTGAGGAGTAAAATCAGATTTAGCGATAAAACCATTCGCCCCAAGAGTCTTAGCTTTTTGTTGTTCCTCTTCTTGAGAAAGATTTGAAAAAATAACAATTTTAATATCATCAAGACTAGAATCTTCTCTAAGATCTTTCAAAATTTCGAATCCATCCTTTTCTGGTAACACCAAATCCAATAACACTAAATCAGGTTTTTCCCTTCTTATTTTCTTCTCAGCTTCACTACCTGAAATCGCTGTCAAAACTTCAAAATTTCCTTCTTGCGAAAACTTTTTTTGATATATCTCAGATAACATCGGATCATCTTCGACGATGAGAATTTTATTCATTTTTTATTTATATTTGAAATTGCGATTTCAGGCAAAATCAAACTTATTAATAATAAAGAAAGCTTGTATTTAATCACGCTATTATTAAGCATAAAAAACCCTTATTTACTCACCATATTATCACACTTTTTTTATTTGAGCAAATTGTTTAGTTAATAGATTTTAGTTGATAGTTAGTAGAGCAATTTAAATAACATAATAATACATTACTAAAATACAGTATGTTGTATTTTTATATAAACAATTAATCTGCCCTTGTCATTCTAAAAAAGATTTTGAATAACATATTTTCTCCCAAAATCTCATCAGAATGACCTGACACTCAAAAATATATTATTCAAAATCTCTCTCTTTGTCATTCCTGCACCCGCATCCACGAACATAAACTCCGACAGAAATCCATTAATCCGATTGCTATGTAAGTAATAGATTACTTACATAAATGAATATTTTAAAAAACTAACTTTTTTACCAAATTAACAAATTACAAATTACTGCTTCCTATATTTCAAAATCAATCCAATAAAAAATATATAGTACCCCACCAGCCACCAAATTGACAAATTACTAAATTCCACACTCGCCCATCTAAACTGTGCTAACACTGAAACTGCCCAAATTTCTAAATCAAGCAACATTTGAACTGGCATTGCTAAAAATCCAGCCAAAAATGGAACAAAAAAGCTCAAAGCAATCACCAAAAAACCTCCTAACATAATCACCGGGATTAAGGGCAGGATAATCAAATTTGCTAAAAGAGAAAGCAATGAAACACTTTCAAAGGTATAAATTATTAAACCGAGCACTCCAAGCTGTGCCACAATTGTCATTAATAAAATTGATTTTATTTCTAAAAAATCATTTGTTATTCCAAATTTATTCGCCAGTGGTGTATACAAAAAAACCAAAGAAAGCGTTGCTAAAAATGAAAGTTGAAAACCAGCATCATAAACCAAAATAAATGGAGAGAAAATAACCATCAAAAAAGCTGCAAAAACAATTGCTCGCCATGAATTCGCTAACTTTCCATTTTTCACTGCCCATAAAATCAAAATTCCCATAACTGCCGCTCTAACTGCCGAACTTGGTGCCCCAATCATAAAAATGAAAAAGATAATTCCAATTGTCGCAAGCCAAAATGCTTTTTGACGCCAAAATCCAATCATAATCCCAAGCCACATCAAAAAAGCCGCAATAATTGTAATATTGTATCCAGAAACCGCCACCGTGTGAGTTGTTCCAGTTCTTCTAAAATCTTCAGAAACATCTTCTGGTAAACGATCCTCTCCTCCAAGTAAAAGTCCTGCTAAATAAGCAGCTCCGGGTTCACGAAAATTTTTCTTTATTTGTTGCTCAAGTTTCTCCCGCACATTATAAATAAATCCAAAAACTTTTAATTTATATAAATCAATCCTTTTAAGTTTTAATTCTATATTTTCCAAATCCGAAAAAACACTACTTTTTTCAAAAAAACTTGGACGAGAACAAATTTGATAAATATCATCTTTTGCAAGATATCGAACATAGTTAAATTTTGGATATTTATTCTCTGGAGAAGTCATCTGACATTTAACTCGCAAAACATCTCCAAACTCAAAAACATCCGAAGAAGCACCGAAAATAAGGGTTTTTTTGTGGCATTCAAAAGTTTGCAAACTTTCATTTTCCTCCTGAAAGCATCCAACAATCTTCTGGTAATCATTTTTTCGCTCTGGCAATTCTGTGATAAGAAAAGATCCTGACGTCCATTTCGAATCAGTTGCTTCTTCAAGTTTATTTTTTTCAATTTCAATTACCCAAACTCCAATACTAAAAGATAAAATGACAAAAAACAAAAGTATTAAACTTTTGTTTTTAAAAAATAAAAAACATGTAATTGCAATAAAAAAAAATATTCCGATAAAAATATTTCGTAATCCACCCCAATCTAAAAAGGTAAAAATGCAAATTCCAACTAAAAAAGAAACACAACTAAAAAACAAAGCATTTGGCCAATCGACTTTCACTATCTGTTTTATTGAAAATGAATAATTTTGATTTCCCACCAAATTAAACTAAACTCCGATTTTAAATTAATCCAAAGTAACATCAACCATCTTATCTCTCGAGGTTTTTCCACCAACAATTTCAATTGCTGATTGTGAAACACTAAAATAATCTGCTAGTAATTTAACAAGGGCTTTATTAGCCTCACCTTTAACTGGCGCCTTAGTAAGCCAAGCCTTGTATTGCCCTTCATTCAACTTCTCAATTTTCTCAGAACTAGTTCGAGTAATTACTCTTACTTGAATTCTCATCCAAACTAATCTATTTTAATCTCTGTTGAACCAACCAAACTATCTGGCCCAGGAAAACGTTTTCCTATCTCATACTTGAAGTTATTATCATTCCCAATCTCAATTCCTGCTCTTTTTAATGCATCTATTATCCACCATTGATCCTGAGATGATTTAGCGTCGAAACCTTCCTTACCAACGTTAAAAGTAAATGAACCATTACTTTCTTTTTTTAATTCATTTCTTCCAGTGCCACTGTTTTTAAAATAGATTTTAACGTACTCCGCCATTTTTTTATATTTAATAATTAATGAATTTCTATTTTTTCAAAAGAATCTTTTATTCTTTTTTTAATCTCTTCTAATTTTAAAACTTTTTTGTATTTTTTACCAGCAAATTCTTGATCAAGAATCTTCCCCTCATTTCGATATTCTTGAAGTGTATATTTTTTTGATCCTTTAAGCCATTTTGCTATTTTATCAAAATCCTTATAATGATGAATTCCTGGAACCACAGTTGTTCTAAATTCATAATCAATCCCTGAATTTTTAATTAAATCAACACTTAATTTTATTCTTTCAATATCAACTTTACATCCAGACGCTTTCTCATAATTCTCTACGGAACTTTTAATGTCCATAGCAATAAAATCAAATAACTCATCCTCCAGTCCTTTCTTAATAACATCTGGCCTCGTTCCATTACTATCAAGTTTTACTAAATAACCCATTTGTTTGATTTTGCGAACAAATTCCAATAAATCACTTTGAATTGTCGGCTCTCCTCCTGTTATGCAAATTCCCTCAAGCTTACCTTTTCTAATTTTAAGAAATTCAAAAAAATCTTTTTCTAGAATTGACCCAGTTTCTCCGTAAGAAGGAAGAACAAGCTCAGGATTATGACAAAAAGGACAACGAAAATTACAGCCAACAGTAAAAATAGTTGCCGCTATTTTTCCAGGATAATCAATTAAAGTTAACTTTTGTAGTCCACCAATTTTCATAAGCAAAACAATCCCAATCCCCTAATTGGATATTTTAATATTTAAAAATTAAATTATATCCTCAAAACTAAAAACTATTCACTAACAACTAAAAACTAGTTATTTCCACCCTTCTCTTCTTTGCTGATCATTGGTATCATTATCATAACCAGTATCTCCAGTCGCTATTAATATTTGTCGAGACTTTGTCCCCTCAGCCGGTCCAACAATTCCTGTTTCTTCAAGCATATCCATTAAACGCGCTGCTCTTGAATATCCAATACTCAATTTTCTTTGTAAAAGAGATGTAGAGGCTTTTTTATTTTCAATCACAATATGCTTTGCTTCTTCGAAAAGTTCTTCATCCTTTTCACCAACAGTGCTAGGTCCACTAAAAACTCCCATGGAACTTTCTAATTGCTCCTCAAGTGATGCTGAAAGATCCTCATTATCATCTAATTCAGATTCTTGGGCTTGCTTTTTGATAAATTTAACAACTCTTTTTATTTCGTCCTCAGATATAAAAACCCCTTGGACTCTCTTGGGTTTAGATAGAACTGAACTTGAAAAAAGCATATCTCCTTTTCCCAGAAGTTTTTCTGCTCCCGCCATATCTAAAATAGTTCTTGAATCAACTTGAGTAGCTACTTTTAAAGCAATTCTAGTAGTAATATTAGCCTTAATAAGTCCAGTAATAATCTTAACTTCAGGTCTTTGAGTAGATACAATTAAATGAAGCCCGACTGCTCTTGATTTTTGAGCAAGACGAGAAATTAACCCTTCAACTTCTTTTCCGAAAGCCGCCATTAAATCAGCCAGCTCGTCAATAACAATAATAATAAAAGGCATTTTTTCAAGCACTTCATATTCATATTTACCAGTTTCTTTATTCATAACCTGCTTTTTCTTTCCTTGTAAAACTTTTTCATTATAAGAATACATATCTTTACTTCCAATTTCTTGCAAAATCTGATATCTTCTTTCCATTTCTCCAATTGCCCATTTCAAAGCATTTGCCACTTTTGAAGAATCAGTAATTACGGGAGTAAGAAGATGAGGAATTCCATTATATAAAGATAACTCCACCATTTTAGGATCAACCATGATAAATTTTAGCTCCTCTGGAGAATTCTGATAAAGTAATGAAGTTAAAATAGAATTAATACAAACACTCTTACCAGTATTAGTTGCTCCAGCAATTAACATATGTGGCATCTCCTTAATATCTTCAATAATCAAATCTCCATTTACATCTTCACCCAAAATAAAAGAAAGACTTGACTCTCTTTTTTTAAAAAATTCTGTTTCAATTGACGATCTCATTCTTACCGTTGTTCTTTGTTTTTCAGGCAAAGGCACTTCAATACCAATTAGTGATTTTCCTGGAATAGGAGCTTCGATTCTAATTGATTGAGCAGCAAGAGCAAGCGCAAGATTACTTTGTAATGCTAAGATTTTAGTTAATTTTACTCCAACTGCAGGCTTAAATGTGTATTGCACAACTGTAGGTCCAACATTATAACCACTCGCTTCAACTTCAATTCCAAAATTATATAAAGTTTTCTTTATAATTTGAGCATTTTTTTCAAGATTTTTTGGTTTCGCCTTAATTCCATTTTTTTCTAAAAGACTCACTGGTGGCAAATTCCACTCTGAAGCCTTGCCAAAAATATTTCTCAAAACACCATCCTTCACCAAAGACTTCTTCTTATTGCTTTTTTTTGAATCATTTTTTACCTCCTCCTCTCTAATAGGATCATTTGGATCTTCAACGAATTCGATTGATTTTATTTTTATTCCATCTTCTTCTTCGTCCTCCTCAATTTCATCATCATCTTTTAAGTCACCTGCCAACTCACTCTCTTCACCGTCAATAGATTTTTTTGAAAAAGAAACTAGGCTTACTTTTTGCTTAAGTCTCACAAAAAAATTCTTAATAGAATAAAATACATTCTCCAAAGGAAAATTAAAAGTTAAAATAAATCCTACCAATAAAATTCCCAAAGAAACGATAATAGCTGCCAATTGACCAAGGTATTTAACTAAAATAAAAGCCACTGTTAGTCCAACATACCCGCCCCCTCTTCCCTCCTTAGCAATCTCAACCATACTAGATAAGTCAAAAAAAGAATGCCATAAAACTAATACAAATAAAAATAAAATAAACGCACCAATAGAAGTTAGATAATATTGAATCTTTTCAAGTTTTTTAAAATAAATTATACCGACTACTAAAATCAAAAAAGGTAAGATATACCGCCCATTACCAAAAGCCAACGCTAAAAATTTATCAAAATAAACGCCGGCAACACCCGCCTTTCCAATGAGACTTAATAAAAATATTAATGCAACAACAATCAACGCAACTGACAAAATGCTTTTCTTAACATTTTTATTCATGATATTTTTTATATTGTTTTCTTGTTCTTTTTTATTCGTCATTTTTGTATGAATAATTCTTCTTCTTTTTCCCAAATAAGCCAAAGATTTTTCTTGTTATTTTTTTGCTTACCATCTTTCATCCTAACTATAATGTAACGACCCTTAACTTTCTTTCCCCATAAATTGAATTTAACAATTCCTTCCTTAAAACTACCAGACATCATTCCCCATTTCCCTTGATCCCAAATTTCAACATTACCCGCTCCGTAATTTCCCTTAGGAATAGTTCCTTCAAAATTAATATAATCAACCGGATGATCCTCTGTTTGTATTGCTAAATGCTTAATTCCTTTTTTTTCTGGAATATTTTTGGGAATCGCCCAGGATTTTAAAACAATTTCACCCGAATCTTCGTTTTTTATTTCCAATCTGAAATCATAATGCAAATGCGATGCATTATGTTTTTGAATGACAAAACGTTTTTGTAATTCTCTTCCCTTTTTGGGTCCAGGCTCATTAGTTTTGTCAAAGTTACGCTTAAGTCGATATTCTATTAAGCTCATGCCTAAATTATAGCATAAACCACAGTGACTGTCTAAAATTTACTCTCCTATTACTTGAACAATAAAATCTCTTTTTCGAGATCCATCTAATTCAATGAAAAAAATGCTTTGTTTTTCCCCTAACTGCATTTCGCCATCCAAAACCGGAATAACCTCACTGGTTCCCAAGAGTATATTTTTACAATGACTATGCCCATTACTTCTTCCATCTGACTTATTATTCTTGGAAAGCTCAAATAAATCATGGTCAAATCTCTCATCAATCGGAATCAGCCTATTTAATGTTCGAGTAAGATCTTGAATCAACATTGGCTCGGAGTCATTCACTGCAAGCCCTGCCGTTGTATGCGGAGAGAAAACTAAAACTTGTCCGTTCTTAATTCCGGATCCATGAAGAACATCATCAACATCCTGAGTGACATTAATAAAGTCAATCGGCTTTTCACTTTTTAATTCAATTTTTTCTTGTATTATTTTCATTTTTGTTTTTTTTATTAGTTATTAATTTACAATACCACAAAAATAATTATTTTTCTACTCCCCTTCTAAAAACTAAGCTTTAATAACTAAAACAAAACCTCTTATCTAAAATCTACAAACTACCCTCTACCAACTAAAAACTACCGTATATTCTTAACCCAACCAAAGGTATCTTCAAAGTTCTTAATGATAAGATCAAAAACTGATTGCTGTTTAGAAGGAGTTAGTAGAGAGTGAGTATCTGAGATAGAGAACTTATCTCTCTTGTCTTTAGATAATACTTTAAATTGATAAACGGTGGAAGGTTTGAATTCAGTGATGACAAAAAGGTGAGTGTTGGTTAGAGAATCTTTGGTAAGC
>Ga0307992_1000712_pt1 | contig 20522 bp, 20 predicted proteins | sample EllFjometagen133_FD_203162 | JGI IMG/M metagenome (GOLD analysis project Ga0307992, IMG submission 203162) | Marine microbial communities from Ellis Fjord, Antarctic Ocean - #133 | ecosystem: Environmental > Aquatic > Marine > Unclassified | place: Southern Ocean | collected 2014-10-08
ACGGTGCAGAACATTTTCCTAACTGGAAATTGATACAAGGTCGCTGGAATAATGGTTCTCCTTTTAGGATATTTCTTGTACAAGTTCTAATAGGAAAAATCCATTCAATAATGCGTATTGTTTTTCTTAGAGCTTTTATGTCGGGATAAGGTCCGAAGTATTTTGAGCCATCTTTTTTAAGTTCTCTTGTAATAAAAACTTGAGGGAATGGTTCTTTAATTGTAATTTTAATAAATGGTTTACTTTTATCATCTTTAAGCTGGATGTTATATTTTGGTTTATGTTTCTTTATTAAATTTGCTTCAAGCACTAAAGCTTGATCTTCTGTTTTTGTAAGGATATAATCCAAATCAGCAATTTTATTAACCAGCTCCTCTGTTTTATTATCAGAAGGGATCCCTCTGAAATATGAGCGTACTCGATTCTTCAATACTCTTGCTTTACCAATATAGATTATATTTCCTGATGCACTTTTCATGATATATACGCCAGGAGAGGTTGGTAATAATGTTAATTTTTGCTTTATTTTTTTTGAAATCTTCTGCATAATCTCTGTTTTATATCTTTACTGTATTCAATATTTAAGAGTTGAGAACCAATCACAAAGAACACTACACTTCCAACTCCGAGTATTATAACTCTAATTACTCTCTGCAACATATTTTCCCCGGGCAGAATATTTGTAGAGAATAATAATCCTATAAAAATAATTACAGAGATAACGGCGATCTTTAAAATTGGTTTGAGTATTTTAGGATATCTCAGTTTAGGAACTTTTTTCTTAAAATAAATTACTAGTAAAAAATATTGGATCATAGCTGAAACTGCTGTTGCAAAAGCTAAGCCGGCATGTTGCATAAACTGCATGAAAATTATATTGAGAATTATATTTAACACAACTATTATAACCGATATCTTTACTGGAGTTTTAGTATCTTTATTAGCATAATAAACAGGTATAATCAACCGATTCAAACTATAAAAAATAATTCCTGTAGAATAGAACAATAGTGCTTTATAAGTCATATCAACAGAATTTACATCAAAAGCTCCACGCATAAAAAGTATTTTAATGAAATCTTTTCCCAAACCAGCAATTATAGCTGTGATCGGCAACATTATATAACAGATCGAAATTATAGAAAACCTTAAACTTGAATATAATCCTTTCCAGTCATCCTCTGCAATTTGTCTGGAAAATAGAGGTAATGCAGCAACTCCTGCAGCTACCCCAAAAACACCCATGGGAAGTTGCATTAATCTATTTCCATAACCAAGCGCTGCAATACTTCCTGTAACCAATAAAGAAGCTAAAACCATGTCTGCAATTAAATTGATTTGTCTCACTGCAATTCCAATTGCACCTGGTATCAATCTCTTCCAGACAGATTCCAGAGCCTCTCCATGAAAATTGATATTATATTTAAATCTATATCCAATTTGTTTTAATTGTGGAAAATTTACTACAGTTTGTAGAAATCCTCCTAAAATCACACCATAAGACCAAATGTGGATCTCTGCTTCTTTTGAAGCAGAATCTGAGAGCAAAAGAAATATCCCCAAACTACCTATCATTCCAATATTCAGAAATGCAGAAGATAACCCTGGAAGAAAGAACCTATTATGAGAATTCAGAATAGAAATTAGCGTAGATGAAATTCCAATAAAGAAAAGATAAGGAAATAATATTCTAGTTAATTTGATGACCAAAATTCTAGTATTCACATCTAATCCCGGTGCGATCAATCTTACAATTATTGGAGCAGTTGCAATCCCAATTAAACATAAAATAATCAAAAATAAGGTTAACAATGTTAATATATTTAGAGCAAAATTGATCTGTTCTTTCTTACCACTTTTTACACCAATTTCATTATAAATTGGAACGAATGCTGCAGAAAGTGCGCCTTCTCCAAAAAGTCTTCGTAAAAAATTTGGTATCTGGTATGCTACCCTAAAAGCATCTGCGATGTATGATGTACCAAAAAAATTTGTCATTATTACATCGCGAACCAAACCAAATATTCGACTTATAAAAACAGCAACAGACATTGAACCAGCATTTTTGGCTAATTTTCTTCTACTCATTCTTTACAATTCCAAATCTTTTTTTTATAAAAGGAAAGAAACTAAATTATAAATAAGATGTAAACAAAAAATTGATTTTAATTTGACAATATACAAAATTACATTATTAAGGTTAATTGTTAAGCAAAGGATTTACTATGAAAAAAGAAAGTAAGGCATTCGGAATTATTACCAGAAGTTTATTGAATTTGGAACCAATTATTACTTTTCTTGATAACGCAAAGAAATATAATCAAAAAGTAGAACATTTAATAATAGCATATGAAGATGAGATTGATCAATCTGTTTTAACTACTTTACAAATGAAATGTCAGGTAACATTAATTCAAAAGGGAAATGCTCCAATTCTTAAATCGTATCTTCATGAGCTTGGGTTGTCAGAACCAGAAATTAAAATTATTTTGGGAACTCCTTTTCAAGAGAAATATGGTATGATAGCTTATGGAACTTCCAGAAATTATGTGCTCGTCACAGCATTAATGCTTGGAATTAATTATCTTCTGTTTTTCGATACCGACGTTTATCCAAAGATATTATCTCAATTTCATTTAGAAAATTATAATTTCATAAATATTGATTTCGTAGGTTCTCATTTGAAATATCTGAAGAACGAAGATGTTTGTATAACCACAAGTGATTACACAGGATATTATATTATTCCTAGAATGAATTTCCCAAATTTATTAAAATTACTCCGTGGTGTTCAAAAAGAAGAAATGTTTGATGTAATTTCCAATAATAATACACTTGTAATTAAAAATTCTCATTCCAAAGACATATTTGATACCCAAAAAGTGCTGGGTGGAAACATGGCACTTGATCTCTCTAAAATTGATATTCTTCCTCCCTTTTTCTCTACAACTTTAATACTTGATGATGAATGTTTTTTAGGACGTGGAGAAGACACCCTTTTTGGTCCAGAAGTTCATGGTTCAGGAAGATGCGTTGATATTGATCTTTTTATCTTCCACAATTGTTTCGGAGATTTTCCTAACAAACCTGAAATCACAGTTCAGAAGAACATAGACCGGTTTTTCTATGCCTGTATGGGTTGGGTGATTAGAAATCCATTTTTTAATTGGATCAGAAAAAAATATGCGGTCCAAGCTGAAGAGATAGATGAAGACAAAAGATATGAATCTCTTATAATTGGCAGTAGATCTGCCGCAGAGTATTTTGATGATGACAGATTTTTAAAATTACCTGAAGCTTTCCAACTTTCATACCAGAAATTAGATGATGATATTAAACAATATGAAGATTTGATGCTTGCCTGGAAGAAATTAAGACAATTATTAACTAAGGAGTAACAAATGCGAAATTATATGGTAATTCCAACCTACTGGACAGGACCAAACAGCGAATGGGAAGAAGGAGATAAAGTCTTTGATCATGCTACACCCATAAGTGAAGATGGTACTTTGAACCGATTGCTTGAATCACTGCATATTCTTGAAGATAATGAATTCACACTGGTGATCATAGCTATCTCTACAAATAAGAAATATGAAAAACCAATGAGAGAAAAGTTGGAAAAAATGCTTTCTAAAGCTGATATTCCTGTAGATACGATCCTATTTACAGAATCATCTTTGAAAAAACTTAAAAAAGAACTTTATAAAAATTACTCAGGCGAAGATGTTTTAAGTTTAGAAAATTATGCCCATATCAGGAATATGTGTATTTTTGTACCATATATTTTGGATGCTGAGATTACTCTGTTAATTGATGATGATGAAGTTTTTGAAGATCCTAAATTCGTTACAAAAGCTAAAGAGTTTATCGGTAAAAGATTTTATGGAAATACGATTGATGGAGTTGCAGGTTATTATTTAAATGAAGATAATGATTATTATGATAAAGTTAATATTGTTCCATGGATGACTTATTGGGATCGTTTTGGTGGAAAACGGGAAGCTTTTGATAAGATCATTGGAGGTGAACCACGATTAAAAAAAACGCCTTTTGCTTTTGGTGGAGCAATGGTAATTCATCGAAATCTAATTCGAGTTGTCCCTTTTGATCCACGTATTACACGGGGAGAAGATACAGATTACGTTATTAATGCCCGCATTTTTGGGTTCAATTTCTATCTGGATAATACTTTAGCAATCAAACATTTACCTTCAGCGAAAAAGCATCCGATCTGGAAAAGATTTAGAGAAGACATCTATAGATTCCTTTATGATAAATCTAAATTTGATACACAAACTTATAAAACTAATCTTCATGCTATCCAACCGGAAGATTTTGATCCTTATCCAGGCTCATTTATGAAACCCGACCTCGGAGATAAGATTTTCAAAACCAATATTATTCTTGCTCTAAATTATCTTGCAGATGGAGATGTGGAAGCCTGTAAAGGGACAATTGAAAATATCTATTTAGCAAGATATAACGCTATTCCACACTATAATACTTTCGAAACTTACCTTAGTTTTCAAAAAGAATGGAGAGCGACATTAGAGCAATCAAAATTGTTTGGAGAAACTCTGAAAGATATCATTAAGAAAGGACAGATAATCAAATTTGATAAATATCAGATCGAGAAAAGAAAACTTCTGAAAAAAACAAGTATTCATCAAAATCTGCACCTGCGTAAGATCAAGATGTTTAAGAATTTCACAAAAAAAGAATTAAGAAGTATTTTCTTCATTTCAGAAATAATAAACTTGAAAAAAGGTGAATATGTTTTTAGAGCAGGTGATATAGATAGTAATGTTTATGTAGTTTTACAAGGATCATTGAATATTCTTAAAGAAAGAAAAAATTCTGATCATGATATCATGGTTTCCAAAATTAAACAGGGAGATCATTTTAATGATACATCAATTTTTTTTAATTCTGAACATAAAGTTTCAGTAATCGCAACTACTGATGTAGACTTGTTAAAGATAAAAAACAAAGAGTTTTTAAAAATTCTTGAGGAAAATTGTGAGCTTTCTGCCAAACTTTTGTGGATCGTTTCAAAAAAACTCAGTGAAAATCTTATGCACACAACCGAAAAGTTTTCGGAAACTAAAGATCAAGTAACAGATGTTTCCGATAATATGGAAGGATAATGAAAATCTTATTGATAAACCATTTCCCGTTACAAGGTTCAGGGAGTGGAATTTATACCTTGAACATCGCCCAAGAATTGATTAAAGAAGGTCATAAAGTTTTTGTTATAGATATAGATTGCGAATATGATAGCACAAATTATCCTTTCCAGAGAAAAACAATTATGTGTGCAAAAACAAACCTCAACCATGATCTCAATCTTAACCTCGACCTTAATTTCAACTTCCCCTGTTTTACAACACATCCGAGAAGTTTGAATACTTACTATAATATTACTAATGATCAAATCAAAGAATATGTTCAAACTTTTATTAAAGTTACAAAAGAAGTAGTTGCAGATTTCAAACCTGATATTATTCACGCGCAACATTTATGGATTACTCCGTATGCTGCTCTTAAAAGTAATGTTCCTTATGTAGTAACCGTTCACGGCACTGACCTGATGGGATTTAAGAAAGATGAACGCTACCACAAATATGCTTTAGAAGGTGCAAATAATGCAGCAAAGATCATCACAATTTCACGACAAGTTCACAATGATACTCTAAGATTATATAAATTGCCTGAAGAGAAAATGAAGTTGAATCCAAATGGTTTTGACGATGATATGTTCCGACCTAAAAACATAACTAGGAAAGATCTATTCACACAATTTGGATTGAATATTATACCTGAAAAATTAGTGAGTTTTGTTGGGAAGTTCACAAATTTTAAGGGGATTGATATCCTTATTAAAGCAGCCCGTAAAGTTACTGATGAGATTCCTGAAGTTGTTTTTGCTTTGGCTGGAGACGGACAGTTAATGGCTGAGATGAAACAATTAAGTGCAGAACTAAAATTAAATAATGTTTATTTTCTAGGGCAGCAAACTCAAGAGGATGTAGCTTTATTATATTCTGCTGCTGATGTTTCTGTTGTTCCTTCCCGCATCGAACCTTTTGGTCTTGTTGCTATTGAAGCACTTGGCTGCGGAACACCTGTAGTCGCTACAAATGCCGGTGGTCTTCCCGATTTTGTGAATAATAAAGTTGGACAGCTTATTGAAATGGAAGATGTAGATGCTCTGGCAAAGGCAATTATCGAAGAATTGAAAAATAATACAAAACTTACAAAAGGAAAATATGCACGTGAATATGCAGTTGAGAATTATTCATGGAAGAAAACTCTACAAAATGTAATCGATATTTACAAAGGAGTTTTAGAAACTTGAAGGAAAATCGATTTATTCAGTAATAAGTTTCTTTAAAATATTTTCAAGTACTTCTACCCCTTTCTGCCATGAATATTTTTCAATCATTAGTTTCCTGCCGTTGTCTGAGAGATGTTTATGCAAGTTTTCATCGGTTAAAAGTAAGCATATCTTATCAGCAAATTCATGGGGAGTTTCTGCCAGTAAAAATTGTTCACCGTCTTTTCCTTCGACTCCCTGAACTCCGAGAGAAGTAGAAACCACCGGCACACCACTCGCCATCGCTTCCAGAGATTTTCCTCTAAACCCCCCACCCAACCGCACTGGAATAACCGAAACCATTGATTTATCAAAATATGGTTTCACACTTTCTACAAAACCTGTTACAATAACTTCGTCTTTTTTAGCAAATCGTTGAATTTCTTTGGGCGGTTTTTGTCCTACAATATAAAATGTCACTTCGGAGATTTTCTTCTTGATGAGCGGTAAAATCTCATGATAAAAATAGATTACGGCATCCACATTCGGTTTATGTCCGAAATTTCCCAAAAACATGATCGCATTCTTTTCGGGTTTACGATTGTCAGGATTGAAGAAATCAACATCTACCCCATGCGGCACAATTTTCACAGGAAATTTTTTATTATAATGCAAAAGTTCTTCTCTGCCTTCGGGAGTAAGTGTAAGCACTAAATCTGCATCGGTATACATTTTAAATTCATAAGGTCGCAAGCGAATATAATAAAAAAACGCTTTAACCGCATCCCATGAAAATGGTTTTTTCTTCATTATTTTAAGTCTGGCAACCGTGTAACATTCATGGACGGACATTACTTTTTTAGTTGTTTTCGGAATAAACTTATTTTTAAAGAGATACTGCGCCATCATTGTAAATTCGGAAATGACTACATCATAATTTTCTTTGGAAACCATTTCACCGCACTTTTGTTCCAATTTTCTAGAATATTCCTGTAGCATATAGTTGGGATGCGATGAAAAAAAGAAATCAAAAATATTACGCAGGATTCCCCTTTTAGGTGGATATGGAATATATTCCATTCTTTTGCAGAATTTTCCAACTGTGTTAATATATTGCTTCTGCTCATCCTTGATAAACGAAAGCAAATGAATTTCATGATTTGCAGAAAGATATTTAATTCGATTATAAATAATTATTGGTCCTCCGACAATACGAGAATGCGGAAAAACCTTGGGTATAAATAATATTTTCATTCTTCGACCTCCAGGTTATAGCATACTTTGAATGAGTTCTGCATAATAGAGTGTTTTTGTCATCCTGACGAATCTTGCACGTTATTCTTTAGAAGGATCTCCGCTTATAATGAGATTCTTCGTAATAAAATTCTCCGAAGATTTCCTCAGAAAGACAACATTGTTTCATTATCCAGAACTTTTTAGTACACTTTGTTTGAATAAAATTTGAACACTATTTAGTCAAATACATTATAATATTTTCATTTGACATCAGAACTTTCCAAATTAGTTTGTCCATAGAATAGATCATTAGATAAACATACGGGGGTGCCCTGGTTTCGACAGGGATAAAGGGGATTGCTGATGCATGCCGAGAAGATTACCTACTCGTTAATCACGGTGATAAATTAATTAAACGCAAACGATAACTTCGCACTAGCAGCTTAGTTCTGCTACGGTCCTGCCAGACTTTGTTGTTAAGTCGGCAGTTAACCGCCATAATTAGCAACTATAAACGGCAAATGTCTATAATGTCGTTCGAAAACTTTTAGACTGGCTTTCCAGTTTGGTTTGACTGTTTTCCATCAGGAAAGTGAGATTAAAAATAGCTAAGCATGTAGATTTGGCTTTTGACTTATCTTTGGACGCGGGTTCGATTCCCGCCACCTCCACCATTATATATATCTATTGACTTACACCATAATGAGTTACAATCTTTTTGCTTGTATTTTAAATCACTCGTTGGTGCAAATATTGGTGCATATCATTAAAAAATAACATTAAATAGTTGTATTTGGTTTGTATTTTGGTTCGATTAATTCTAAATGATTTTTCTTTCTTTTTCTACTTCTTTTATTTCTAATTCTTTGTCGAATCCTTTTTCATTAAATTTATGAATTTTCTGAAAAAATAAACATTCTAAAAATCCAATATTATCTTTTTCTAATCTCAATCTAGTCATACTAATTATGCGCACAGCATTTTTATCATATTCGGATAGTTTATTTTTAATTTTTTCTAAGGATTGCACCATAATTTTTATGTTAGAGATAAAATTATCAGGATCAATTGCCTTTTATCTTCATTGCAAAATCTTTTGCTTTTATTAAATCCTTTTCATTTGGTCTTTTTTTATTTAGACTACCGAAAAAATATTTTATAAAACTATAATCTGTAAAACCTCTGCAAATAAACTCATCAATAATATTAAATCCCTTAGTAACAAGTTCTTGCCTTAAAGGTTCGTGCATTTTTTTATAACAAATAGTTGCAGTAGAAAAAATAAACACTTTTTTATTTTTTTGAGGTTCAATATTCTTAATTAATTTAAACAAGCTTATATGGTGTTTTCCATTGTAAATTCCTGAGCCAAAACCGATTAAATCATATTTACCAATATCATTAACATTAACTTCAGAAGTTTTTTTTATCTCTGCATCCAATTCATTTGCAATAACCTTTGCAACTTTTATAGTATTACCATGGTGAATAGATTGAAAGATAATTAGCGTTTTTTTATTAGACATATTTAAGTTTATTATTTTCTTGGTTTTAAATCTTTCTAAAAGGCAGTTTTTGAATTGCGTATAACATATGCACGCCACGTCCATTTTTTTGTTGTACATAATTAACCTATAGTTACGGTATTTTTGTTGTACAATAACTTTTTTCTAGTGGTTATTGTACAACACGATACTATCTTTTAAATATCCAAAAACAATGTTTAGAAACAGTGAAACTGAAACCGATGTGTTTTGTGTATATTACAAATTTATTACACTTCCCTGTAATAAATATCCATACAGGATGGACAGATAGAATTATCATAATCACCTGTAGTCATATTTTTTCTGAATTGCTCATAAATGGGTCCATTCCATATTTCTTTAAGAGATAAATTTTTTATATTCCCCATTACATTAACTCCATTATAATCTCGACAACAAGCAACTACATCCCCATTCCATTGAACAACTACATATTGCCAGGGAAAAGGACAAGGCATAAATGGGGGGTATTTTTCAAATTTTCCTAGTTTAACCATATCCTTTTCTCCCCAAGGGAAGAAATCTCTAAGCTCTACCTTCATTCCATGTTTTTCCCAATTTTTTTTAAAATTTATTGCATGATTGACATTATCTTTTAGAATAATCATTCTTACAATTAATTCAGTTTTGGGTTTCATTCTTGAATGTAAATCTGCAATTTCAGTAATATTTTTAACTGCTTGTTTGTAATCTGCATGTTCACCCCTTAATCTTGTATAGCTAACACTATCATAACCATCTAAGGAGATAATAATTTTTCTTACACCAATTTTAAATAATTGTTCTGCTTTTTCAGCTGTAAATTTAGGAGCATTTACTGAAAGTACTATTTTTAATCCTGCACTTACGGCATAATCTGTCATATCCATAATTTGAGGATGTAATAATGACTCACCAAAATGAAAAAGCTCAATTTCTTTTTCACGAGTTACAGATGAGTAAGTGCAAACTTCGTCTATAACTTTGTTAAAGAGATCTAAATTCATAAAACCTATAGATCGTTTCATTTTATCAGTTCTTGGACACATTATACATGAATATGGACAGCTATTAGTAGGTTCAATCTGGTGAAGGTGTGGTTCAGAAGATCGTTTCATTTCAAATAATTTTACCCAACCAGATCTAGACTTTAAAAAAGAGGGTAATGACCTATTTGCTAATAACTTATTTATTGATTTTGTCATTTTGTTCTCCGTTATAAATTTAAATAAAGAAATCCAGGGTCTTCATTGGGAGATAAGATATACATAAGAATTAAAATCAAGACAAACCAGATAACTGTTAATAATTTAGCTATTTTTATATTAAAATAGCGTAGTAAAAAAGCATACATATTATTATCCTTTTAATTATTTAAAAATCACTTCTTTCAACCAAGATGTAACCGGAAAACTTGATATTACAAATATAATAGTTAATATTGTGCCACAAATGCTTTCTAATCTTTTAAATTTTGAATTTTCTGGTAGTTTATTTCTAAGCTTCTTCCAGCGTCTCTGAATAGCTATTCCAATTGCATGATAGAAACCCCATAATAAATAACGTAAAGAAAACTCATGCCACAAGCCTATTACCGCCATTGAAGATAAAATTGCAAAATTAGATTTTCTTGTTATAGCTGCAATGGGTTTATAAACATATTCTCCACACCAGCTTGTTAGAGAGATATGCCATCGTTTCCAAAAATCATTAATATTTTTAGCTAAAAAAGGATTATTAAAATTTTCCATGATTTTGAATCCCATCATGGCTGAAAAACCTATTGCTATATCACTATATGCACTAAAACGTATATATAAATCTAACCACATATAGGAAGAATTCACTAAAGCATTAATAAAATCAACTTCAAAATTTAAATTTTCTTTTATCCAAGCTTCTAAATAATTAGATAATAAAAAATTAGCTATTATTATTAACTTTGCATAACCAGAAATTGATCGCTCCAAGCCAAGAGAAAATCTTTCCCAATTCCATCTTCTTCTTCTAAGGTCATTAATAAATTCAGGGAAACGATGTATTGGTCCTACTAATAAAGGAGGTAGTAGTAAAAGAAAACTTAAATATTCAAGAAAATTATGTTTTCTTAATGTACCTTTATATTTCTCAAAAATATAGTGAATTTGACGAAATAGATAGTATGATAATCCTAATGGAATTACAATATTTTCACCACCAATAAATTGCCTTCTTTTATAGTAAATAAAAACAACAACTAATATACTAATTATGATTGAGACATACTTTCCTTTAACTCTGTTCGTTTTGGTAGTATAATAAGTGATTAGAGAACATATCAAAAGGATGATCATTGATAAATAGTCAGCATATCCTAAAAACAAACATCCAATCAAACTTATATAATGAACTTGAAATCTTTTAGGAGGAAGCCAAGACAAGATCACTGCAATTATTAAAAAAAGAAAAACAATACCTGAGGAAAAATTCAATGGATTTGTCCTTTCTCAGAGTTTTTTACTAAGGTTTTTAATTTTTCTTGAAACCACTTTATGTATATTTCTTTACCATTTTCATTCATATGGGCAGCATCTATATAATATTTTGGATAATCCAATAAATATGGAAACGAAATGAACTTCACTCCATAATAATCCTCAAGAGTTTTCATAAGCATAGAGAATTTTGTTTCAAAACCATCTGGTAAATAAGAACGAGCTTTCTGAGATCGTGGAATATCAAGTAAGAATACTTTGACATTATTTTTTGAAGCTTCCTTAAATAATATTAACCATTCATTTATTTCTTTTAAATCTCTTATCCTGAATTTAGCAGTTCTTTGAGAATATTTATTAAAAATAGAATCCTTATTCTTAAATGATACTTTAACAGTTAACCAATTTTTCATAAAAAAGCTTGGATTTTTAAGTAAAAATTTTAGTAAACGAGAAAGTCTATAGCGATGGTATTGAAGAAAGTTGATCTGATTTGATTGAGCTATATGTATATCCGCAATAAACATATTAGCTTCGATAAATACGATACAATCTTTTCTATTAATAGCCTGTTTCATTAGCAAGACGAAGTCATGAGGGTTAACTCCTGGCTTATATAAAGTGTTGTAAATATATTCTGATTGATAGCTTTTCATAATTGGATTACAAGATGCCGTTACCTGCAAGGCGTTTTTAGTTAGAGAAGATCCAAAAATAAAAATTGAAGAATCAACAGGTAGCAATTGAGATAAAGACTTAGTAGACTTAGTATTCTTTTTGACGAATTGATCCCTAAGATCAAATATAATTTGACTTAATATAAAGAGTACTACAATTATAATGAGTACTAAAAGCCATAAACCTAAGGGTATAGCAACTTGTGTTCTTTTATCTTTCAAATTAATTGCTCATTTTCTCATTACAGATTACAAAGATATCTCTAAGAGTTTTTGTGTTTATAACTTCTGCTGGTGTCATTTGAATTGCAAAAGTTTGCTCTACTTCAGCTACAAGACTTAAATGACCCAATGAATCCCATTCTTGAATTTCTTCCTCAGATGTATCTAAAGAAATATCTGACATATCAACCTTAAAACAATCAGATGCCAATTGTAATAATTGGGTCTCAATTGAATTTAATTTATTGTTTTTAGACCTGCTTTTATGTTGTTCGATCTCTTTACGAAGATTTTCTTGTTGAATCTTTCCTGATCGCCCCTTAGGTAAAAAATCTAAGAAATAAATTGCAGAAGGGATTTTTTTTTCCTCAAGTTGTTTTCTACAAAAATTAATCAAATCTACTTCACTTAGAGAATTATTATCTTTTAAGGATACAGCACAAACGACCCTTTCACCCCAAATAGGATCATTTTCTCCAAATGTTACAGCTTCGTTAACCATTGGATGAGTATTTAAAACTTCTGTGACCTCGTCAGGATTAATATTCATTCCACCAGAAATGATAATTGATTTAATTCTACCTAAAATTCTAAAACACCCACTTTCCTCTTGAACTGCTAAATCACCTGTTTTAAGCCACCCATCTTCTAGTATTTTGCTGGTTGCTTCAGGTGCTTTTAGATATCCTATCATGACATTTTCCCCTTTGATTAGGAGTTCTCCTGTTTCTCCAGGTTTCACATCAAATCCATTCTCATCAGTAATACGAACATTACAATCAACAGGATTTCCAATCGTTCCAATCTGATGAGATTCATCTTCTGGGCTAGTAAATATCCCACCTGCAATTGTTTCAGTTAATCCATAAACGTTTATAATTCTGTTCCCAAATTTAGATTCAAATTCCTTCCATAGTGATGGTTCAAGTTGTGCTCCACAGGAAATTGTATATTTAAAAGTTTCGTTTTGAAAACATTCATTTGCTGTATTACTAAATCTACATAGTAATGCTAATATTGTAGGAACAGCAATAAAATGAGAGATATTCTCTCTATATATCAAATCAAAAATATCTTCAATATGTTGAATACTGAACTTGAAGGGTCTATACCAGCAAGCTCCATTATATAAAGCTAAAAGTGGTCCTTGAATTATTCCATCAGCATGAGAAAGAATCAGCATATTCAGTATTTTACTTTGCTGATTTAAATCATATACTAAGCTTAGAGTTTTAAAATGAGTAAATAATCCTTCATATGAGATACAAACACCTTTAGGTTCTGTAGTTGTACCTGAGGTGAATAGGACATAAGCAATGTTAGAAGGATTTATATTTTCTGGTAATTCAGTAGCTGGACTTCTTTTTAGTAATCCTAATAAAGTGTTATCTTCTGTATTTTTTCCCAACAGTTGATTGATAATAGATTTTTTTTGCTTTCTTATAGGAATGATTAATGAGGTTAATGATAAATCCCAAAAGGCTATAAGTTGTTCATCTAAAATTAAAATTTTTGGACCAACTAATTCAATTATTTTCTTAGCTCTTTTTGGTTTGGTTTCTGGATCAAGAAAAACAGCTGTTATGCCCATGCGAAGTAGTGAAATAAATAGAATTGATGCAAGTATATCATCGTTAGTTGAGAATACAATAGAATCCCCTTGTTTAACAGATAAATTGTTATAAATAGAAGCTAAACGACGTACTTTATCACATACTTCAGAATATGTAACTGTTTTATCAGCGACTGCAAATATTTTTTTCTTACTCTCTTTTTCAAGTTTTGAAAAAAGACTTACAATATTATTTTGATTTGAAATCATTTTCTAGACTCTCCTTATGCTTATTTCTTAACACTTTTCCATTTTTATTTCTTTTCAATTTTTTTACAAAAATAAATTTATGGGGATTTTTTTTAAAACCAATGTTACTCTCAATAAAAGACTTTATTTTGTTAATAACAGTATTTTTATTTTCTATATCAGAACCTTCTCTTAAGACTATAAATGCTGCCATTCGTTCTTCATTATACTTTGTTGAATAACTGCAAATACATGCTTCAGAAATTATTGGATGTCTTTCTAGACACATTTCGACTTCTTCCAAATGAATTAAATCACTATACGCGTTTTTAATTATATTTCTGGAACGTCCCTTTAGAATAATATGCCCATCACTACGTTTTAATGCAATGTCTCCAGTATAGTACCATTTATTCTTTAATACTTGCTGTGTCAAAGTTGGCTTTTTAAAATAGCCTTTCATTAGATTTTTGCTTTTCACCCTTAAAAACCCTGAAGTACCATCAGGAACAGGATTGTTTTTTTCATCTACTATTTGAAGGGTGGCACCAACTTCTAGACCAATACTGATTTCTTCTGTATCAAATGTTTTAAAACTATGACCAGAACATAAACCTGAAGTCTCAGTTAGTCCATAATAGTTTAGAATAGGGCATGAGAAATTTTCATAAAAAAGTTTGATTTGTTTAGGATCGAGGAAGCTACCAGTACATAATATAGCCCTGACTTCTCTAAATGTATCAGAATCAAAACGATTAGCTGATAAATTAAACTGACTTATGACGATTGGAGCAACACCTATTAAGGTACAATTATTACGCTTGATCATTTCAGGTAACATTAAAGCAGTACTTCTAGATTTTTCATTAGCTATAATTGCCGAACAGCCAACATGGAGAGGAGCAATACATGTATTTCTGAATCCACTCATTGAATGTAAGTCCCCAAGATTCAGGAATATATCTTCACTCTGCCATTCAAATAATTCTGTAACTAACTTCCCGCTTCTAAATAATGCTCCATGTGAAAGAACAACACCCTTTGGATAACCTGTTGATCCTGATGTATAAAGAATAATAGCTTCATCAGCATCTGTTAAATTTCGCATATCAGGAATAATATCTCTTATTTCAGTTTTATGCAACCAGTCGATGAAGGTGTTACATTCAGAGCACTCGTCGTATGTAATAGTTTGAAAAACTTCACTTAAATATATTTGTGATGAAGTAAAAACTAATTTAGGACTAACTTCTTGTATAGCATAATTTATTAAATCTTTACTCCAACTATGATCTATTGGAACAAAAATAATTCCTAATCTAAAACATGCCCATGCAAGTAAAATCGATTCCAAATTGAGTGGGGATATAGAACAAATACGATCACCTTGATGCACATTCTCCAGAGTAAGACGTTTCTCAATAATTACTATTAACTCTTCAGCTTCAGAGTATGATAATTTTTCTTCAGTCTCATCTATCCGTAATACAATTCTAGCTAAATATTTTTGAAAAGCATCATTACATAATCTTTGTAAAGTTGACATCATGATTTTTTTATCCCAATGATTCTATAATAATATACTCTTAAATAAGTTCATATTTAGTTGATTACAATATTAAACTAACATTTATTATTACCTAATATCATGCAACGTATTTAATATTCCTATTTTAAAATATTTTCTCACTCTCTGAGCTCTTTGTTGTTATTTTCTCATACCAGCATTAAAATTTCTTTCAAGATCTACTTTATTATTTTGCATTTCCTTGAAAATAGTGTTACCTTTTACATGATTGTCGATCCAAATTTTGTAGAATTGCTTTTTTTCTTCTAAACTGTTCATATTCCACTCCTTCTTTTATAAATAATAAGTATTCAATATTGTCAAGAACCGAATTTTCGATCGTTTTTTCACCGTTTTTTCATTTTACCCTAAAAAACCCTTTTTCCAGAAAGTGAAAAGTGAAGAAAAGTTGATAATCATAACTTTAAAGTATTCTTTTTAGCAACTCTTTAAACTCTGTAAGTATATTAAAACTAATCAGTTCTTTCTTTATTTGGTTAAGTGATTCGAAATCAGTTCCTTTTGCTCCACCATTTTTCGTTCCGAAAAATTTGAAACTCAAAGCATATCAATTTTAATCTTCATCTTGACATAAAATCAACTTCAAATCATTTGAACACAATCATTGGAGATTTGTAATGAATGAAAAAGAAGATATAATTAAATTAACTCAATACGTAAAAGCGGCTGGCTGAGCTGGTAAAGTGAGTCCGGCGGACTTAAAAATAATATTAAACGGATTAGATTTCCCAGCTTCACATAGAACTCTGGTCGATAGATCCGATAATGATGATTCAGGTGTTTACAAGATCACGGATGATATTGCCATTGTGCAAACTGTTGATTTCATCACACCTGTTGTGAATGATCCATATTTATACGGACAGATAGCAGCAGCAAATAGTCTGAGTGATATTTACGCAATGGGAGCTAAGGTTGATACAGCTCTTAATATTGTTGCTTACGATAATTGTCATTTAACTAAAGAAATGCTGCATGATATTCTGCGTGGTGGATTAGATAAAGTAAGAGAAGCCGATGGTGTTATTTTAGGTGGACATACTATTGAAGATATCGAGATGAAATACGGGCTTTCCGTAACAGGGACAGTCCATCCTAAAAAAGTGCTGAGAAATAATACCATAAAACCCGGCGATAAAATAATCCTGACTAAACCTTTAGGGATGGGAGTTATTACAACTTCTATAAAAGCTGACGAAGCTCCCCAAAGTGCTATTGAAAAAGCTGTTTTCCATATGAGCTATTTGAATAGAACAGCTTCGGAATTAGCAGTTGAAATCGGTGTGAATGCCATGACAGATGTAACCGGATTTGGCCTTCTGGGGCACCTTTATGAAATGATAAATAAAGATACATCTGTGGAACTTGACTTTAATGCTGTTCCCTTTATTGAAGAGGCTTTTGAATTAGCTGAAATGGGATTATTCCCTGGTGGTTCCTTTCGAAATGAGCGTTATTATAAACCACATATCAAAAGGACAAACAGCTCTATCCCTGAACACAAATTAATGCTAATGTACGATGCTCAAACTTCTGGTGGTCTTCTTATTTCAGTACCAGAAGAAAGAGCGAATTTACTTTTAGATAAATTGAAATCAGCTGGAATTGAATGGGCAGTAACTATTGGTGAAGTTTCTGACTCAGCGAAAAATAATATTGTTATCAGTTAGAACTTTCATTAAGAATAAATACCATAAATACATTAATCTTCCTTTTTTAACTTGACAGTTAATTCTCTATAATTCACTTAACTATTTAGTTAAATGAAAAAAATAGAGTTGGAGGACAATATGCTGTTTGGAAAAAGAATGAAAGAAGTTCTGCAAAAACTTAAACTTACACAAGTTGGCTTGGCAGAGAAGATCGGAATTTCTAATGTTGTGATAAACCGCTATATAAAAGGAAAGACCAGCCCTAATTACGATTTTTTAAATAAACTTGCAACAACTTTTAATATAAATATCACATGGCTTATAACAGGTGAAGGTCCCATGTTCCCCACTCGAAACATTAAAATTGTGGGAAATCGAGAGTATTTTTATTTACCAATACTCGATGGTGTAAGTTGCGGTTCTCCTCAAGAGATAGATTCAGCAGAACCACTTGATCATATTATGATGGATACAAGTTCACTTTCGGGAGATTTCAATTCTTATTTTGCTTTTTATGCAAGTGGAGATAGTATGGAACCCTATATCTCAAATGGTGATGTTGTAATCGTAAAACAATGTGATAATTGGGTTGCCGCCGATGAAAGGATTTGTGTTATTCGTGTGGAAGGTGAAGTAACTCTTAAAAAAGTAAAATCTTTTGCAGAAGGTAAAGAGATCTTGCTTCAGCCGTTTAATAAAGATTATGCACCAATCTTACTTGACAGATACACTTTAAAGGAATCTCTTCTTATTGGAATTGCTGTAATGTCTGTAAGGAATTTGTAGATTCCCTAATTTTCTCAAGCAGAATCCAACCAATAATTGAGCCGATGGCAAAATAAATAAAATCACTTGGAACAAATGTTGTCCCAATGATCGTTCTGCTAATAAATGTACTCCTGATTACTTCTAAAAACATTGCATTCCAGAGCTGAAGAAATTCCAAGATACAAGTAATCATAAACACACTTAATGCAATCTTCCAAGGTTTTACCTTAATTAAAATAAAAGATATTATAAAATACCAGAAAACTTCATATAAAAGTCCACCAAGAGAATTGTTGAACCATTTTGCTCCGGGAACTGCATAAAATTTACTTGCAAATCCCAATGAAGTTATTATTAAAATAGATAGTAATGTAACTATTCTATTTTTATTCATATTATAAATTTGTATTAAGTTTGATACTAATTAATTAATAAGTCTCCAAATTCACAGTATTAATGGAAAAAAGCTTTCTTATGTTTATTAGGACTTTTCTTGTCTTCAATATAAGCTCCTTCATGTTTGTGCTCGTCTTGAATTTTAAGAGCTTCTTTAATATCATCTGTAAGTTTGATGATCTTTCCTTTTCCGGTTTTAATTGTATAGCGCTCTTTACTGCCCATAATTACCTCCCTTGAAGATTAATTTAGTTTACAATTTATTTATGATTTCTTTGATTATTTTGTCAAATTATAAAAGTTAGAGAAAAATTTGCTGGCAAAAATTTATCAAAACAAACGATAATTAGCTTTATACTTGACAAATTACATATTCAAACTAATTAAGTGTATTATTGTTTTTATTAAGAATTTTAAAGGGAGAGGATATGAAAAATTTAATTAAGATTTTTATTGTAGTGATGATTCTTTCAATTCTTCTTTCTGCCTGTGCACCTCCACCACCACCGGTGACAAAGGTTCAATTAGACACAGCAGAAAAAGAAGCGATCCAGGAAGAAGAAAAAGCAGACAATTTGAACAACGAGATGAAAACTCTTGAAGCGGAATTGGCTGAACAAGAAGCTGAGCTTAAGAGTTTACAAGAGTATCAAAAAGAACTAGAAGCAGGGAAATAGGAGTAAACTATGAAAAGAATTATACTTTTATCATTAATCGCACTGTTAGTATTACCCGTATTAGTCCAGGCTAGAGTTACTTATCTTTCTGAAGATGAGTACAAAGAACTAAAGAAAAAAGAAAGATTAGTTTATTGGGAAAACCTTGAAACTTACCTTGCTGAATTACAACAAAGAAAAGCAGATGCAATTGCAAATCAAGAAAAATATTCAACAACTATTGAAGAACTTAATACTAAAATGGTTCCTGTAAAAGAAGAGTATGAGAAAGTTCATGCTGAAATTCTTGCATTTCTAGGTGTAACAGAAACTGATTTTGCTTCAATTATGGAAAAGATTAAGTATTTCAATGGAGAGATAACTAATTGGGATGGACTTACAGATAAAGAACTCTGGAAAGCCAAGAAAACTGTTCGTGCTCTTGTTGTTGAATATAATGAATATAGGGATTCTAAATTTGGTAAAGTTCCAGATTTCAGAAGAGATTTCTCTGATCTTGATAATAAAATAGTAAATCTTGAGAATAACTTAGAAGCTGCAAAACCTAAGTACTATGAAGATAATTATACTGTAATCAAGGGAGACTGGCTATCAAAAATAGCTCAATATAGTTTTATTTATGGTGATATGTCTAAATGGCCTATTATCTATAGAGCCAATAGAGATCAAATTAAAGATCCTAACTTGATCTATCCCGACCAAATTATAAAAATACCTCGTGGTCTTCCTTACGAATGGAAAGTTTACAAAGGTGAATGTCTTTGGAAAATTGCCGGCTATCAGGAAGTGTATAATAATGCTACAAAATGGCCTCTTATTTACAGAGCGAATAAAGATCAGATTAAAGATCCAGATCTCATTTATCCTAATCAGATCTTTGAAATCCCAAGAGATTAATCTATTTAAATTAAAGAAGCCTCTCTTTTTTTAGAGAGGCTTCTTTTTAATATAACAATTGAAACTCCATAAAATTCACCTTATACTGCTCGCATCAATTATTATTGCACTGTTATATTTTTTTTTCAGTCCTTATCGAATTGTATCTCATACTTATGATTTGAAATTGGGTGAAATAGCAGAAAAAGATATTAATGCACCTTTTGATTTTTATGTTTTTAAAAATAAAGAATCATTAGAAGCTGAACAAAAAGCTGCTGTCTCTAAAGTACAACCTATTTATAAAATA
>Ga0307992_1000715_pt1 | contig 20475 bp, 21 predicted proteins | sample EllFjometagen133_FD_203162 | JGI IMG/M metagenome (GOLD analysis project Ga0307992, IMG submission 203162) | Marine microbial communities from Ellis Fjord, Antarctic Ocean - #133 | ecosystem: Environmental > Aquatic > Marine > Unclassified | place: Southern Ocean | collected 2014-10-08
TCTTGACTATTTTGGGATTGATCTTGATTATTCATATTCACACTTTACCGATTAATAAATATTCTGGCAATAGCTATTTAAAGTTCCTTATTTAATGATGAATGAAAATCACTTATAATACACTTCTCTAAAATACTATTACATATAGATACATATAGAATAAAAAAATAATTAATTAAATTTTTAATAAACACATTATTAGAAAGATTGAGCTATGAAAATAAAAAAATCAACTAAGATTGTAGCTACCATTGGTCCAGCCACTGAATCGGTTGAGACTCTCACTCAATTAGTTAAGGCCGGCATGAATGTTGCTCGCTTTAACACTAAACACTCTGATCCAGAATGGCATAACGAAAGAATGAAACGAGTTAAAAAGGTCTCTCAAGATTTGAACGCCCCAATTGGAATTTTAGTTGATCTTCAAGGTCCCGAGGTCAGAATCGATTTACCAGCAGAAAAATCGTTTCCTGTAAAACGAGGAGAAATAATTACTTTTTCTAGTAATTTAGAAAAAAAAGCTAAAAAAATTGTATACATTCCTGAAGGTGTCATTTCCTGCATGTCAAAAGGCAACCTTATATTACTTGATGACGGATCATGTGAATTTATCATTACTAAAATTTCAAAAGACACCATGCTTGTTAAAGCAGTTAGCGACTGCGAGGTTAAACATCGTAAAACCATGAATACTCCCGGTGCTATTTTAGGAATGCCTTCCATTACTAAAAGAGATTTGAACTACTTAGATAAACTCGATTCAAAACTGATTGATTATATCGGATTGTCTTTTGTTAGAGACGCTATAGATATTCAAAATTTAAAAAAAGAAATGGCTAAAAGAAATATCAAAGCAGCTATTATTTCTAAAATTGAAAACCAGGCTGCTTTAGATAACCTTGATGAAATTATTAATGAATCAGATGCCGTTATGATTGCTAGAGGAGACTTGGGGGTTGAAGTTGACTATCAGCAATTAGTCTATTGGCAAAAAAAGATCATTTTTAAATGCCGAAAAGCTGCTAAACCAGTTATCACCGCTACTCAAATGCTTAAATCAATGGTAGATAATCCCAGACCGACTAGAGCAGAAGTAAGCGATATAGCCAATGCAGTTTATGATGGCACAGATGCAGTTATGCTGTCTGAAGAAACTACTATCGGGAATTATCCAGTTGAATCCGTAAAAACTCAAGCAGAAATTGTTTCATACAATGAACAAAAATGTGCTCATGAAATTGAATGGCCAGAAAACAATAATAACTGTCTAGACATCACTTCCACCGTTGCTAGTTTGCTTTTTCATACTAGTCAGAAAATTGACAGAATTATTTGTTTGACAGAGAGTGGCCATACAGCTAAATTAATTTCTAGGTTCCGTCCTAAACAATTAATCTATACTATAACTAGCACCCCTAAAACCTATCGTCAGCTTTCACTTGTTTATGGATGCAAACCTTATTTGGTGGAAATTCCAAAGGGAAAAATTACAATTGATAACAAATTTATTAAAAGTCTTGAAAAAAAAGAGATTGTCAAAAAGGGAGAACTAGTACTTTTCATTCATGGCCCAATTTGGAAAAAATCCGGAGAAACTAACACTCTCTCTTTAGTCAATATTTAAATTCTGATATATTAAAAAGGATCTAAACAAATAACTTAGTAAAATTATAAAAAAAGGGAACTTGCCATGAGTAAAAAAGGAAATGGTTTATTAGCTTTAATAACCGGAGTTGCTACTGGAGCGGCTGCTGTATTTTTTAGCAAAAAAGAAAACAGAGCTAAGACTGTGAAAGTAGTCAAAAAAGCTAAAACTTCAGCTAAAAAAGCTGTCAATGCAGCTAAAAGAAAAACTGCTCCAAAAAAAACTACCAAAAAATAATTTTTAATCTAGTTGGTGCCATTTAATTAAATGTTGATCAATATTGTTGTCAAAGAATTGACGAATATATTGGTTTTTATTTTGAACTCCTAAAATATATTTAAAGCTTCTCACGTTAACTGCAACTCTTGGTGCTAAATTAATCGTTACAGCCAAAAAAATAGATAAAAGAATTGGATAGTAAAATTGAAAATTCTTTTGACTTAATTTAGCTACACCCCAAATGGAAATAATTGTCCAAGTCACAAAACCAGATATGGCATAACGCGTTGACAATGGTGGTAAATACCACCAAATAAGTATCTGCCAGACTGTAAATATTGTTATCCCTAATAACAACTTATTTTCTTTTAATTTTTTAAGATAGAAAAATAATACTGGCAAAAAAAGAATTAATATAAAAGAAGTATAGTCTTTAGCTGTTATTAAATTACTTGGTAAGAATGGTAATGATTTTGTCCTTTGCCAAAAAAAAGATACTAGAGAATCATTTCCTCCTATCTCTCCTATTTTAATTAGATGTTGAGAAAAAGAAAAAAGGGGATTGCCAGTTTTTAAGTAGGCGAAAAAGTAAAAGGGGAAAGGTAAAATCAGCGACCCAAATAAAAAACTAAGTAGTTTGCCAATTTTTTCTTTCTTACTCCAAATAAAAATTAAACACATAAACACTGGTAGGAGAAAAAGTGAAAATAGCTTAGTAGCCAAAGACGCTCCGAATAACAAAGCTGAGACAAGCAACCATTTTTGCTGCTGGGTGTCTCTCCATCTTATTAAAACCGCCAGTGAACTTATTTCCCATAATGCTTTAGCTACATCAACATAAAAACTTGCAGATTGCCACGACACAACTTGAAAAGTAGAAACAACTAAAACTACTATTAGTGACCAAAAATTGTTTAAAAACTTTTTTGACAAAACGTAAGTAGAAAAAATAAATGCCAAACCAAATAAATATGCTACGATTTTTGAACCAAATTCTCCAGCAAAAAAAAAGCCTACTCCAAATATTAAATCACTTAACAATGGATTTACTGATTGATAAAGTTCTGGTAAAAAAACCAATTTTCTTTGTTCTAAAATAGTTTTAATAACTGGTAAATGGTACCAAACTGCGTCAAAGCCTACCTCTGGAGTAAAAACTTGTACCAGATGTGACAACCAAATAAAAATTAATGAAATGATTGTTGTTTTCTCAAGTAGCTTTTGCATGAACGATGTATCCAGATTATAATTGAAAGATTCATAACTTAAAGCGCCAGTAGCTCAGCGGATAGAGCAACTGCCTTCTAAGCAGTAGGCCGTGGGTTCGATTCCCTCCTGGCGCACACAACCGCTTAACTTTTATCTATAAACAATGTAGAATTACCAAGATTTATGTTGATTCCAAAACAGAAGCCAAAGGCTATTATCACTGATGTTGACTCTACTTTAACTGAGCGAACTACTTGGTATGAATTAACCGAAAGGCTAGGTGCTTCTCCGTATGAACATGCCAGTCTATTTAGAAAATTCCTCGAAGGAGAGATTAGTTATAAGCAAGTTAAAAAGGATCTCTTCAAACTTTGGAACGTAAATGGTCCAATTCATAAGGACAAATTAATTAAAATTTTCAATGAAATTCCTCTTAGGGGAGAAGCGTTTTCATTAATCAACAAACTTAAAGAAGATGATTATACCTTGTGTCTTATATCTGGTTCTATTGAAATGTTTATTGCTGAAATAGCTAAAAAATTTAAGGTAAATCACTATTATGGTAATTCAATTTTTCATTTTGATGAAAATGGGTATTGGACTGACCTTGAATATACAAAAGATGAAAAATGTTTAAAGGTAGAACAATTTGAAGATTTTCTTGAGAAAACTGGTTTCAAAGCAGAAGAATGCATTGCCATTGGAGACAGTGAAAATGATTTGGGAATATTTGGTAAAATCCCTGGTATTGTAGTTAATCCAAAATCTGATCTTTTAAAAGAACTTGCCTGGCAAGAAGTTAAATACCTCCCTCGAGTGTTACAGCTTCTTGAATCCATCTAATAGTGATATAATTCCCAGACTTAATAATCCTATAATAAATAATGATAAATCCAGAAGCTATTGCTTTTATTGACATTGATGGAACCGCCCTAAGAAAAGAAGGAAAGGATAGCAATTATTGGGAAAATGAATCTTGGTTCCTACTTACAGCTGGCTTTGGAGCCAGCATAGAAGAACATAAAAATATATATGGGGAATATAGAGATGGTATTACCCATGATGATAAAGCTGATCAAAAATTGCATGATCAAATGTCACAAAAACTCATAGAACTCTGGAAAAAATCGTGGGGAGCAAATATAACCATAAAAGATTTATTAGCAGTATGTTTAGTCATAAAAGAGCATCTTTCAGAAGAATTTAAAACAGCAATAGCAGAATTAATATCAAATAATATTTTAGTTATTGCAGGAACTAGTGGGTTTGAACTAGCTGCTCAAGCTATTGCAGAAGCTCTCAATTTAAATGAACAATCTATCGAGGAAAATGGTGATAATAAAAAATTAGAATATTGGTTTGGTAACACTGAATTCCTTTTTAATAAAAGGGGGGGGTTAACAAAATTTAAACATGACAAAGATCTCCCTGGACGTAAAGTAAAGCAAGCTCAAGAAAAAATTACAAAAATAACTAGCCTTATTGGCAAGGAAATTCCCGTAATTGCGGTAGGTGATGGTCCATCTGATCTTGGTTTATTTTTTCTTTATTATGGAATTGCTTTCCAACCAACCAATACAAATGTAAATTTAGCAGCTCAAGCAAAAGCAGAAAATTGGAATGAGGTGGTAACTAGTGCTCTACTTTATTTAAAAGAAAAAGAAAAAGCTATATAAGATTGAAATTTTCAGATCAATGCTAAGTTAAAAATTTTAATGTATAATTCTCTCTTACTGTTTTAATATCAAATTATAGGTGGCTGTAGCTCAGTTGGTTAGAGCGTCCCCCTGTGGAGGGGAAGGTCGCGAGTTCGAATCTCGTCAGCCACCCAATTAAATTGATTTAATCATAAAAATTTTATAAAATGTATTTATTGGCAAAATAAAATAAAAAATATGAATGAAACAAATATAGGAATTACACCAAAAGATACAACTGAGGAACTAGCTGAAATAATTGCTAGAGTACAAAAAAATTTAGAAGCTGAAAGAAAAAAAACCGCAGAATCTATTGCCACTAAAAAAAGAAAAAGCGAAAAACTAAAACAAGAAAACGCTAAAGGTTAAGCTGTAATTAGTTTCTCCATGACATATAGTCACCACAGTTATATCGATCTCCAAATAGTCTAAAATACTCATCTTAAAATAATTGCTGTCAAATCTTATTCGATCACAATTCGAGCATCAAGAACTTTTACCCCTTTTCCTTGAGGCAATACTAAAAGTGGATTGATATCTAACTCAACAATCTCAGGAAAATCAGTGACTAATTGAGATAATCGCAAGATGGATTCAATGATAGCCTCTACATCAAGAGCTAATTGGCCTCTAACGCCTTCGAATATTTCATGCATTCTTAGTGATGAAATCATTCTTTCAGCATCTGCTTTAGTGAGTGGGGCATATGCGAGCTGAACATCTTTGAGTACCTCTACATAGATGCCTCCAATCCCAAACATAATCATCGTACCCAGACCAGAAGCTTTATTAACACCCAAAATAGTCTCGGTACCATTGTCTGGAGCCATTTCCATCAACAAGACGCCTTCTAGTTCGGCATCTGGTTTATTTTTTGAAACTATTTTGATCATCTTCTTATATTTTTCTTTAACATCATCCTTAGTGACATTAAGCATTACTCCACCTACATCTGATTTATGCAAAATATCTGGAGAGACAATTTTCATTGCCATTGGTCGGTTTATTTCTTTTGCTACTTTCAGTGCTTCATCAGCATTAGAGGCTTTTTTACTCTTGAGCAATGAAAAATTGTAAGCCTCAAATATAGCTAGTGCCTGAGCTTCAGGAAAGCTAGTTTGGCCTTTTGTCTTTGCTTCTTTAAATATCTTAGCCACCCTATCTTTATCTACGTCATTAAACAATGCTATTTTTTCAGATTTTAAATTTGTTAGTTGATAATAATCTTCCAAAACTCCTAAAGATTTCGCAGCTGGTTCTGGAAAAACAGCAGTCACAATTTCAGCTTGGTGTAGTATTTCGACACCCGGCTTAACAGTTGGTTGACCCATAAAACTAACCACAATTGGTTTATCAAAGTTTTTCTTAACTTCAACTATAGCTTGGGCAGTTTCTTCTATTTCAGTCATAGACTGAGGAGTCAAGATGACTAAAAGAGAATCTACTCCTTTATCTTTAGCTATCACTTCAAGAGTTTTTTGATATCGATCAGCTCTAGCATCTCCTATGACGTCGATTGGATTTTTGACATTTGCTGCCTCTGGCAAGAACTCTCTTAAAGCATCTTGGGTTTTCTGTGATAGTTTTGCTAATGCTAAATCTGATTTAATTGCTTCATCTGTAGTCAACACTCCAGGACCGCCAGCATTAGTGACAATGCAAACATTTTTAGCTGATACAATTTCATTTTTTGAAAAAATTTGAGCAAAATCAAAAAGTTGAGAAACACTCTCTGCTCTGATGATGCCAGCTTGTTTAAAAAGTGCATCATAGGCAGCATCTCCGCCACTCAAAGACCCAGTATGAGATGCAACAGCAGAAGCTCCTTCATTGGTACGACCTGATTTGAGCATAATAACGGGTTTAGGGTTATCAGAATTATTGATCTCCTTAATGACCCCTATAATCTTGTTGGCGTTTTCAAGCTGTTCGACATATAGTGCAATTACTTTTGTCTTAGGATCATCTTTCAAATAATTGATCAGCTTGAGCTCATCAGTACTTGCTTTATTGCCAATACTCAAAAACTTAGAAAATCCAATCCCAAGATCTTCAGCATAATCCAATACAGAAGTACACAAAGCTCCACTCTGAGAGATAAAGGCGATATTGCCAACTTTAGGCATAAGAACCGCAAATGAAGCATTCATTTTAATTTCTGGATTGATAACACCCAAACAGTTTGGTCCAATCAAAGTAATATTCAATTTTCTGCAAGTTTGAGCTATTTCTTGTTCAAGCTCCAGGTTTCCAATTTCTTTAAATCCGGCAGAGATAACAGCAACTGCTTTAACTCCTTTTTCATGAGCTTTAATAATAGCTTCATTGGCATATTTAGCAGGAATAGCAATGATGGCTAAATCAATAGATCCTGAGATTTCTTCAATACTGTGCAGTACTTTTTTACCATATAACTCATCTGCACTTGGATTGATAAAATATATTTTGCCCTCATATCCTTGCTCAACTAAATTTTTTGCGATATCGTTACCGACAGTTTTTTCTCTTCGAGAAGCTCCAATCACTGCAATAGCTTCAGGATAAAAAATTTTTTGAAAATTCATAGCTTTACCTTTTTAGACTAATTACTTCTAGATACGTACTCGCCGCTGGTAGTATCAATTAATAAAACATCACCTTTTTTAACAAATAGAGGCGCTTGAACTACCAAACCTGTCTCTAAAGTGACATCCTTTTTAGCTGCTTTAGCTCGATTACCCGCAGTAGCCTCAGGAGCGTTTGTCACTTTTAGCTTTACCTTAGGAGGTAAACTTACACCCACTGGCTTGTCTTCAAAAGACCGCACATAGACTTTAGTTTCTGCAATCAACATTTTCTCCTTACCATCCAACAAACTAATGGGAACAGAAAGCTGTTCATAATTACGTGGATTCATAAAAAAAGCTTCGCTGTTGTCTGCATACAAAAACTGCATCTCCATACTTGGTACATCTAGTTCTTCTATGTTGCTTCCACTCTTGAAGGTCACGTTCTGATTACTACTCCCGTCGAGACTTCTAACCTTCATCTTCATATGAGCACTACCTCGACCACAAAAAGAAAATTCCGTATCCATCACTAAAAATGGCTTATTCTTATAACGAATATAGTTACCTTTTCTAATATTACCGGCTTTCATAAAAGTACCTCTAAAATCCTTGCAATTTAAGCATTATATACCCATAGTAAAGAGCCAAAACTAGAAAAGATTCTTTGCGCTCTAATTTTTTTCGACTGAGCAAAAATAAAATAATAATAATCGAAGTCACCATTAAAAATGGCAGATCGAAGTTGGTAATATTTCGAGGTACTTTCCAGCCTCCAATGGTAGCACTCAACCCTAAAGCCAAAAGTATGTCCACAATATTACTGCCAATCAAGTTTCCAACTGACAACCCACTCGAACCTCTAAGAATAGCATTAATGGAAACTACTAATTCTGGCAAACTAGTGCCTACTCCTATCATGATAATTCCCACTAGCATCTGACTGATATTAAGCATTTCTGCAATAACCAGTCCCTCAGTAATAACTAAATGAGATGTGGCTGCTATAACTACTAAGCCAATTGCTAATTCAAGTAAAAAATACCATATTGGATGACGGTATTTTTTTAATATTCTTTTATGCTTGCTATGTTTTTTAGCTAATTTAGACATTTTGCGTTCATTAGTGCCCAAAATCACCAAGTACAAGACATAGCCCGTTAATAAAAATATCCCTTCAGTGGGGGATAAAAAACCATCTTGAGCAAAAAGCCAAAAAGCTAAAGCGCTAGCAATCATGATTGAGCCATTAGAAATAATTTCCTGTTTATCTATTTCTAGAACCTTTAACACTCCAGCTATACCTAATACCAAACCAATTTGACCCATAGTAGAGCCGACAATATTACCTATTACTAGTCCTGCGGTCTCAACTCCCGCTGATTGCTCAATTGCGCCTGTAATAGAAATAATTACTTCTGGCAAATCAGTCCCTAAAGCTAAGATAGTCATGCCAATAAATGTTTCCGAAAGACCTAATTTCCTGGCTATGCCTAAGGATCCTTTGGTAACTGCATCAGCTCCAACCCATAATCCTAATAAACCCACTACAAACAAAAGATATGTCATTGGTTAAGTATAGTTAAGATCAAGCCAGTCAGAAAGTAGGAAGTCAAGTTTGTAATGAAGAAAAATACTAAGAATTCTCTTCATGAGCGGGTAGCGGGAATCGAACCCGCATCTTCTCCTTGGAAGGGAGATATACTAGCCTTTGTACTATACCCGCATGTTAAATTTAGGCCTAATTATAACCTTAATCAAGATTGATGAAAATTACTATTTTTATTAATACTCTTATTTTTCATTTAATAATTTATAATAAAAAATGTATCATTATATTATAGTTTAAAGTACATAATATTTATTATGAAAGGCAAATATGTCAGATGAATCAATAAGGATAACGGAAGAAGATATTATCCGAACAAGAAAAGAACAGGGGTTGGAGCTAAGTGATGAAGAAAAAGAACAATATAGAACTAGAGTCTTAGCAGTATTGAAAAACATAAATAAACAACTCGGTGGAGCTACCGGTATTATGATGTCAGAGCTTAGAGCTAGTTTTGACTTGGAAGAATGGGAAAGTGTTGGGATCGGAATTAACCAAATGATTCAAAAGTTGGAAAAACAGACTTGATCTATCTTTTCCTAATTTAAAAATTACTAACTGAATTTTTTATCTTTTTCAATCTGACAAATTATGTCGGGGAGACAGGACTTGAACCTGCGACCTCGCGCTCCCAAAGCGCGCGCGCTAGCCATCTGCGCCACTCCCCGTTATTTTAAATCTCAATGTGCCGAAGGAGGGACTTGAACCCACACGGTGTTGCCACCATCAGATTTTAAGTCTGACGCGTCTACCAGTTCCGCCACTTCGGCTAACTATAATAATCTTAACTCCATTTTAAGAGATTTACATTATACAATATCGTATATGAGGAAACTTTACGAAATCGTCGGATTAGGTGGTGCTTTTGACCACTTTCACATCGGGCATGAACACTTTATTGAATTTGCCAGTCAATTTGGCCAGCATCTTCACGTTGGCGTTACCCATCCTAAACTAACTCAAGCAAAAACTTTAGCTCATTTAATAGAGCCATATGAAACTAGAAAACGAGCTGTAAAAAAATTCTGCAAAGCTCATCAAATCTCAGCTAACATCACTCAATTAAACGATATTTATGGACCCACCGTAATCGAAAAAACAAAAATTAAGGCTCTGGTAGTGACTGAAGATACTCTTATTGGTGCAAGTAAAATAAACCAAGCAAGAACCGCCATGGGCTTATCCCAATTGCCTGTTCAAGTTTGTCCATTACTTAAAGATAAAACTGATCAAATCATCAATTCTGAAAAAATTAGGGCTGGGGAAATTAATAGAGTGGGGGAAATCTATGAGCAAATTTTCGCTCAGGATTTAGTTATAACTGACGAACAACGACAATTTTTCAGTCAACCCCAAGGAGAACTAGTTGATCAACCCGAGGCTAAGAACGACTCTTTAATCTGTGTGGTTGGTGATAGCAGCTTAGAAAAATTTATCCAAAATAACTGGCGTTATGATTTAGCAGTTTACGATCTCAGACAACAACGTCAGATAGTAGATTCACCAGTACTTATCAATTTAAATCCTGACATCACTGTTAAAAATCCTGCTGGATCAATTAATTCAAAATTGACTCAAGTTTTAAAAAAACACAAATTAATTTTTGTTGAGGGCGAAGAAGATCTTGCGGCCGTAGCGTTAATGCTACTTTTACCTCTAAAATCACAAATTTATTACGGACAACCAAACCAAGGATTAATTAAAATGATAGTAACTGAAGAAAAAAAAGATCAGTTCTATCAAATCTTAAACACCTAACCCAAATCTTTCACGAAACTATAAAACCTGCTAAAGTAAAATAATGCAGCCTTTGGCGATAACACTACGACCACAAAATCTAGATGAATTCATTGGTCAAGAACATTTGGTGGGTAAAAACAAACCACTGCGCAAAGTTATTGAAGAAGGTAAAATTTTTTCCATGATTTTTTGGGGACCACCAGGGGTAGGAAAAACTACTTTAGCTCGCTTGATTGCCAAAAAACAAGATCGAAATTTTATTGAAATGTCAGCAGTCTCTGCAGGTAAAAAAGATGTCCGGGAAATTGTAGAAAGTACTCGTCAACAACGCCAACTCACTCAAAACTATAAAGCGCCGATATTTTTTTTAGATGAGATTCACCGCTTTAATAAACTTCAACAAGATTTTTTATTACCGTATACAGAAGATGGCACGATCATTTTAATCGGAGCTACTACAGAAAATCCTAGCTTCGAAATTATTTCGCCCCTATTGTCACGCACCAGAATATTTGTTTTAAAACAACTTGAAGAAGAAGAATTATTACAAGTTGTAGAAAGAGTAGAGAAGCATTTCAAAAAAAAGTTTAAAAAAGCTGCTAAAGAATGGCTCGTGTCCTATTCTAATGGTGATGCTCGTAAATTACTCACCATTGTTGATAATACTTTTGAACTATATAAAAACCTGGAGTTAGACTCGCTTAAAGAAGCTCTGCAATCGCAACACTTACGCTATGACAAACAAGGCGAAGAGCACTATGACACTATCAGTGCTTTTATTAAATCCATGCGCGCCAGTAATGCTGATGCTGCTTTGTATTATTTAGCCAGAATGATCAATGCAGGTGAAAAACCAGAGTTTATTGCTCGAAGAATGGTGATTTTTGCCAGCGAAGACATTGGATTGGCCCAACCCACTGCACTAGTAGTTGCTAATGCAGTTTTTGATGCAGTCCACAAAATTGGCTATCCTGAAGCCCAGATAAACCTAGCTCATGGTGTGTCATATCTATGCAAAGCTAAGAAGGATCGCAGTGCCTATAATGCCTATTTCAAGGCTTTAGACGATGTAAAAAAATATGGTAATCTACCGATTCCACTAGAAATCCGCAATGCTCCCACAAAACTAATGAAAGATTTAAATTATGGTAAAGACTATGAGATGTATTCTAAGAAAAGCTTATTGCCAAAAAAATTGAAAAACAAAAAATATTTAAAAAAATAAGTAAACTAACAGTTTTATTACACCTCGCGAAGTTATGAATTGTTAAATTAAATTTGTGACTCCTCAGCAAACTTTACAAAAATATTTTGGCTTCGATAACTTCCGACCTGGACAACTTGATATTATTAACTCAATTTTTGCTAAGCAAGACACACTAGCTATTCTTCCAACTGGTGGTGGTAAATCAATTTGTTTTCAAATCCCTGGATTAATAATGACAGGAACGACATTAGTTGTTTCGCCTCTAATTTCTCTTATGAAAGACCAGGTCGATGCTTTATCAAAGAAAAACATCTCGGCAACGTACATTAATAGCTCTTTAAACAAGAAACAAATTCTGTCTAGATTCAAACAAATGTCAGCCAAAAAATTTAAATTTGTTTATATCGCTCCAGAAAGATTACAGACAGTTCAATTTATTAAAGTCTGTCAACAAATTAAAATTCCATTTATTGCAATTGATGAGGCTCACTGTATTTCTATGTGGGGTCATGACTTTCGCCCTAAATATACTAAAATTAATCAGTTTGTCAATAAATTAACCATACAACCTGTGATTGCTGCTTTTACTGCTACTGCCACCAAAAGGGTTAGAGAAGATATCGTCGCTAGCTTAAAATTAGTCCAACCTCAAATTTTTTTAAATAGTTTCAAAAGAGATAATTTATCATTCCACACTACCACTTGTGCTGATAATTTTTCTCAACAATTAGCTTTATTTATTATTCTTAAAAAACATCCAAGACAGGCCGGAATTATTTATACTACTACTCAAAAAAAAGCAGAATATTTAGCAGAGCTAATTAAACATTATTTAGGAAATAATTTTCCGATAAGTGCTTATCACGCAGGATTGGAGGCTGATCTACGTGCAACTATCCAAGATCGCTTTCTAGATAATCAGCTCCAGATTATTACGGCCACCAATGCTTTTGGCATGGGGGTGGATAAAGCCAACGTTAAGTGGGTAATTCATTATCAAATATCCGGTAATTTAGAAAATTATTACCAAGAGGCGGGTAGGGCAGGGCGGGATCGTAAGCCAGCCAATTGTTATCTATTGTTTAATTTAGCTGATATTGAAATTCAAAAAATATTTATTAATCAAGCTCATCCTGAAAAAGATGATCCGATACGAATTCATCAGCTAAATCAACTTCAACAGATGATTTCTTATGCTAAATCTAGCGTCTGCCGCCAACAATTCATTCTTAAATATTTTGATGAGATAGGAGAAATTTGCGGACAATGTGATGTTTGCCAACACACTCAACTCAAACCAGCTATTGTTGATCAGCAATATTATCAATTTCTCTTTCAGACAAAGCAACGTCTCCCAGCCCAAATTTTTACTCCAAAATTGATTCAGCTCCTAAGCATTCATCGTCCTCAAACTAAAGATGAATTTTTAAAAATTCCCGGTATTGGTGCTGGCTGGATAGAGAAGTGGTATAATTTGGTGTCTAAAATACTCGAGAAAAGGAACTTTGATGTCAATGACACTAAAACAACTTACAACTGAATACCAAAAAATTGCTGATTTCATTAACGATCGTTGGCCACTCAAAAATAAAGAGCAACGAATTTTTGCTCGTACCATGAAGGTCGTTGAAGAATTGGGAGAATTAGCTGACGAAATTCTTACAGGTATGAATCTTCAGCGGAAATCTAAAATCGCCAAATTTTCTCAAGAAAATGTTAAAGATGAGTTAGCTGATGTTTTAGCATCAGTAATTTTGCTAGCTATTGAACTGGAAATTGATCTTGATAAAACAATGAAGAAAAAAATTCAGTATACTCGAGAAAGATTTGAAATTAATTCAAAGTCATAAACTGATATAGTTCACCATCTTTAAAACCTTTTTTTCGATAATATTCCTTAGTTCCAATTCCAGAAATAACAGCTAATTTTTCGTATCCATTCTCAGTAGCAATCTCTTTAGCTTTCTGAATTAATCTGGTCCCAAACCCTAGATGCTGTGGGCGCTGTTGATCTTTTTTCCCAATCTTCACAGCTTGACCATAGACATGAATTTCTCTAATCATGGCACTCTGTTCAAGCTCTTTAATAAAAGGTTTTTCTTTAGGTAAACTTAAACGTAAAAATGCCACGATTTTATCAGGACTATTAAGTTGTGGCACCACAAATTGTAAAAACTTTTCCTCACCGACACTGGTTTGATACGCCACTTCAGTCAATTGAACTGTTTTTTCATCAAATTTTTGATGACGAATTTCGCGTGCACGAATATCTGACATCTGTTGACCAAGTTGATCTAAATGTTGCTCGGCAATTTGTCGAAAATTAGTTTTTTTATTACCTTCTACAATATCGGTTGAAGGAATATCTCTCAACACTCTGGTCAAACGACAATACTGTGGGGTATTGATTAAAACATAACTTAAAACTTCTAGTAGTTCTTCATGATTATATGGCTGCCACCGACCATCCAGGTAATACTGCATGAGCTGCGCGCTAGATAGCAAAGAACATGGATAAATTTTTAATTCATCAGGTCTAAAGTCTTGATCTTTAAATAATTTATCATAATCTTTTTTATCACCCTCAACATTAGATCCGTAAAGATTTGCCATCCAATGAGCATGAATTTTAAACCCTGCTAAGCGTAATAATCTAACAGCTTTTCTAGTTGCAGCTACATTATGACCGCGCTTATTTTTTTCTAAAACTTCATCGTCAAGACTCTGAAATCCGATTTGAGCTTTGGTTGCACCTAGACGACGAATTCTAATGACTTCAGCTTCTGAAATATTATCCGGCCTGGTTTCTACCACTAAACCTATACAACGTTGGGCTGCGGTTTCATTTATTTTTTGCAGTGCTCCTAGCTCTTCCCAGTTAGCAGTTTGATATTGATCAAAACCACCTATTTTCTCAGGGGCGGTATACACTTCTGAAATAATTTGATTGTAGGTTTTTTTAAAACTTTTACCCTTAATATTTTTCTCTTGTAAATCTTGCTTATTTTCTTCAGGATTACTGCTTAATGGATGAGCCTTCATCTTTTTTAATTTTTGGTTCATTTGTTTATAGTGTTTAAGCACTTCATCGCGACTGTCTTTATTTCCATATTCATTTAAAGCTCTAAAACACTCCTTAATGAACCAGATCTGATACGGCTCAGGATAATATGACCAGGTTCCACCCAAAATAATTAATTCAACTTTATCTACATTATGTCCAATTTCATCTAAGGCTTTAAGTCGGTTGTAAGTTTGCAAATAAGGATCAAAATAATTTCTCTCAGCTCGCTGTGCACCGGGTTCATCAGCTAAATAACTTTTGGGCATTCTAATATCACTCGGACAAAAAATGCATTTTCCAGGGCAGGGGAAAGGCTTGGTTAAAACAGTAACTGGAGTTACTCCAGAACTAGTTCTAATTGGTTTTTTTCGTAGCCATTTCATAATTCTTGGCTGCTGATGCAATAATCCATGTGTATCGACAAGTTTCCGATATGCAAAAACTAATTCATGTTTGGTAAATAATTTTCCTGGAGATTTAGGATATTTCTTAACAATTTGAGCTAATTTCTTTTTATTTAAAACTAGAGTATTTTCCAGTTCTTTAAATAAAGAAATCAATATTTGTTGATATTCCTGATCAGGTAAATGATATGATGTCATGTAGCCATATTATAACGCTCATCATGAATAAAACTCTCATTAATCAACTTAACCGTATTAATAAACAATTTTACAAACAAGTGGCAGCCTCTTTCAGTGATTCTCGAAGCTATTACTGGCAGGGCTGGAATAAGTTAGTGCCATATATTCAGGAACTAGCTCAAAACTATCATGGTCAGATAACAGTTTTAGATATTGGCTGTGGCAACGGTCGTTTTGGTTCTTTTTTAGCTGAACAACTCCGAGATATTAAAATCAAATATATCGGCATAGATAATAGCAAAGAGTTACTTAAAATTGCTCAATCTCAAACACTTTCTCAAAATATCAAATTAGAATTTGTTGAACTCGACATTGTTGAAACATTATTAGATGAATCATTAGAAAAAAAACTTCAATCTTTTTCTCCTCATTTTATTACTGCTTTAGGAGTATTGCATCACATTCCAAGTTTCCAATTGCGCCAAGATTTTATCTCCCAATTGGCTAGTGCATTGCCCAATCTTGGATATCTAGCTTTTACTACTTGGAATTTTTTAGATACTAAAAGATTCAAGAAGAAAATTGTTGAGCCCAGCCAAATAAAAATTGATCCACAAAAACTAGAAAAACATGATGTGATTTTAGATTGGAAAAGAGGACAAACAGCTCATCGTTATTGTCACTATACTGATCAAGAAGAGCTACAAAAATTTATCGAGGCTTCAAAATTAGAATTAATTTCTCAATTTAAAGCAGATAGTAAGAGTGGCAAACTTAATACCTATACTATATTAAAAAAGTGAGTTTTTATTTTTATTTAGCAAGAGTCCTAGTCTCTTGATATATTTCTTGGTAAAATAATGGTTCTTAATGCCCCGTCGTCTAATGGCAGGACAGTGGCCTTTGAAGCCATCAATCTTGGTTCAAATCCAAGCGGGGCATCACATTTGTGAAACAAACTTCATTTTGGACAATATCCGAACTATTTAATTGCATTTTTCAAAAGCAGGTAAATGCTTTTGTTGTGAGGCATTCATTAGATTTTCAAAAACTAATGTAATATCTTCATATGCAGTAACAGCTGGCAATAATTCATCTCTATATAAAGCAGCATTGGCTATTTCTGCATCTACGCCAATTTGACAGGCTTCTTGCAAAGTGGCTGGGGCTGATACTTTACTTGGCCAATCATTTTCTGGTATTTCTAAACCATATTTATCATAAATAGTTTTTAGCGAAGCAATGTGTTGTTCTTCTGCACCTTTAATCATCGAAAATGGTCTAGTTGATCCAAACTTAGCAATTACTGTTTTGTAGACTGACAAAGCTTTATATTCATCATTGATGGCTTCATCAAGAGCCGTCTGTACTTCATTTGGTAAATCTCCCACTGGATATTCAACACCTTTCACCAGTAAACAATCATCTGCTAAACAATTTTCTTTATTAGGCTGTTGATTGTCGTTTTGACCAACTTCATTTTCATAATCAAAGCGTGTTGATTGGGTATTAGTTTGTAATTTGGAGTTATTTTGACTTTGCTTAGTTAAAAAGTAAGTTCCAAAAATTCCAACAAAAAGAACAATTCCAAAATAAAGGGGTAGTTTATTTTTCATAAATCCATCCTTTTTCAATTTGGTTTATTTTAATAATCTAATTAGCAAATCTTTTGGCTAACCAACCAAATAGACTAAAACCAGAGAGTTGATCTTCAAGCTGGACATCAAGACTATCTGCTTCTATTTGCAGTTCATCAATAGCAACTTGAACATCCTCAGCATTAGTTGTGTTTACATCACCTTTCATCTTTTGTAATTTATCAATATCATTGCGCAAACTAACAACATCACTTCTTATTTGCCCTGCATTTTTATAATCAGGCCCAATTAAAAACTTCATAGCTTTACCTCTTTTATCCATAGTTTTAATAGCTGTTTGAGTTTTTGTTTGTATTTGTTGGTGACTTTGGACCATTGTTCTCATTTGTTCACCAATTTCTGGATTATTAGTCCTTTCACTAACTCTATTAAGACTTTGAGTGGCTTTTCCAATGCCCTGATTTCCAGATTCAGAATTAACTCCATTGCCAAAGCCCAGCCTGTTGATCCACTTGACCTTGTTGATTACCTTGGGGGAGAACCACAGCATCATCTTCATGGAGTGTTGGATCTTGAATTCTTTGCTGTGAGCCATTGTTTTGACCTTGAGCTAGAACCAAAGTAGGTGTGACACACATAGCTAATGAAATAATACTAAAAGTAATGATTTTTTTCATAATTTTTCCCTAAATTATTAAGTATTAATATTATTCTAGACTTTTTTTTATAACTTGTCGAATAAAAAAAAATCTTCATTCTCCATAAAGAAAGTTCATATTTCGTTGATTATTAGCATCAAAGAAAATTTTGTTTTGACAAATATAGAAAGTTTTTGATTCTTTAAGAATAAGTTTGGAGTTTCCCTAAAGCATATAGCTATATTTACATGATATTATAATTAAGAAAGTAGGTGGTGTGGTTTTTTGGAAGATTTTAAAAAAATAATTAAAACTTATGGAGGTAAACTAATAATGCCAAGATTTGGGATCGGAAGAGGCTTGGGTAGAAGTAGAAGGCGAGGTCGAATGGGAGGACCATTTGCTGCTGGGCTTGGTGGAATTTGTATTTGTACCAACCCAGAATGTAAAAACGAGATTTCCCATCGAGTTGGAGTTCCTTGTTATCAAATAAAGTGCAGTAAATGTGGTTCGCCGATGATTAGGAAAAAATAAAGAGAGGGCAAAAAATGGAAAAGGTATCCACTGTTAATTTTGATGATGATTATATTAAAAACGAAATTTGGAGAATAATTGAGATATGGCTAAAATAGAAAAACTTAAAGAGGGTCAAAGGGTAGCTGAAACAGCTATTTGGCTAGAAGGAGTTTTGGTTGGAGCTAAAATAATTATTGGTTTGTTGTCCCAAAGCCTTGTTCTTATTTCAGATGCTGTTCATAGTGCCTCCGATCTTTTATCAGTTATAACTTCTTGGTTTGGTTTAAAAATCGCCCAAAAAAAACCAGACGAACGGTTTTCTTACGGTTACTATAAAGCAGAGAGTTTGGGAACATTGATAATTTCTTTTCTTTTCCTTTTTGCCTTTTGGGAAATGTTCACTCATGGTTATGCCAAACTATTTTCTTTTTCTTTAATTAAAATTCCCCTACTAGCTTTAGCTATTTCTTTAACTGATGCCCTGGTTTTGTTCTTTTTTGGAACTTATGAAATCAAAATAGGAAAACAAGTTAATGCTCAGAGTTTAATTGCGATGGGTAAAGAAAATAAAACTCATATTTTTTCCTCAATGGCTGTTTTTATTGGAACTTTAGCTGCTTATTACAATGTTCCTTATGTTGAAGGATTAATAACAATTATTATTTCCTTTTTGATATTGAGAATTGGTCTAACCACCGCTAAAAATTCCGCTTTTGCCTTAATGGATGTCAGTCCTGGTAAAAAAATTGAACAAGGAGTAGTTAAAGCAATAGAGTCTGTTGCTGGTATTGAAGAATTTTATGATTTACGCTTGCGGCAATCAGGCCCCTTTGTTTTGGGAGAAACAAAAATTGGCATTAGGAAATCTATCGACGTTGAGAAGGCACATGAAATAGCTGATAGGGTTGAAAATGAGGTTAAAAAAAACGTTTTTCAAATAGAATCTTTTATGGTTCATGTTGAACCTTTCAAGAATGACTGGCGTCATTTAGTTTTTCCAGTTTCAGAAAAACAAGAACTCAACTCAAAAATAAGTGATAACTTTAGTCGGGCACTTTACTTTTTATTTGTTAATTTTAAAAAGGACAAGCTTAAAGGTTTTTATTTTCTTAAAAACCCCTACAAAGGGAAAAAGGTAAAAACTGGACTGGCTGTAGCTAAATTAGTTATCAAGCAAAAAAGTGATATATTAATCACTAAAGAAATTGGTGAGATTACCTACTTTGCTTTAAAAGATAATATGTTTGATATATTCCAATCAAAAGACATAATTGTTAAAAAAGCCATAAATAATTTTTTAGGAGGTAATCTCAGAGAATTAAAAAAAGCAACTAAATCTTTTTGAAATCAAAAGGGACTAGGTGGGTTCAGACCGACCCGCTCATCAACTAAGCTTCTTGCGTACAAAAAGTTGCTAGTTGTTCAATAAAATTTGCTACTCCTACACCGTTAATAATCTGCAAAGCCATAGCGCTGTATTTTTTTGCTACTAGCTTCATCCCACCTTCTGAAAAGGCATAGGGGGTGCTGAATGCTAGATTTAACCCAGAGAATAGATAAAAAAGTCTTCATTCTCCATTTTTTCATATTCTCTAAATTTTTATCCATAACATTGATTGGCTTCCAAATTGCAAGCGCTCTCATGTTGTCAACTTAAGCGAAACAACTACAATTTTATTTCCCAAAAAAATTGACTAAGCCAATCAAGCATTTTATTTTTCTTAGAAGTATTTTTTAAAGCAAGATTATGTTTTTCTTTTTCATCTTTGTCAAGATCATATAGTTCTTGCTTGTCTTCCTTAAGATTAACAAAAAATTTTTCATTACTTTGATTAACTCCACCCCTTAATGAGGTTATGTGTCGATAGTTTGAGTGAAATAAAACTTCATTGGATGATCCAACTCCTTTCATACTAGATACGAAAGAATTTCCATCTATTTCAATATTTTCATTTAGAGGTATTTTTACTAACTCTAAAATAGTTGGAAGCAAATCAATACCGGATGTTTTATTTTCTATCTTAATTTGCTTAATTTGATCAGGTAAATTAATAATGAGAGGAGTTTTTACAACCTCTTGATAGAGTGTCATACCATGATCTATCCCTCCATGCTCAAACCATTCTTCTCCATGATCTGCAGTAATAATAAAAATAGTTGGATTTTTAAACTTCACAATTTTGTGATAATTTAATAAAAACTC
>Ga0307992_1000717_pt1 | contig 20451 bp, 39 predicted proteins | sample EllFjometagen133_FD_203162 | JGI IMG/M metagenome (GOLD analysis project Ga0307992, IMG submission 203162) | Marine microbial communities from Ellis Fjord, Antarctic Ocean - #133 | ecosystem: Environmental > Aquatic > Marine > Unclassified | place: Southern Ocean | collected 2014-10-08
ATTTGCTAACCTCCAAGCAGTTTGTTCAGGATTATTCTTCATAAACTCCAATCTTTTAACTCTCATTTTAGCCTTTGCTTCATCTGTATGTTTAAAACTTTCAGGATAAAGTTTATGTGCTAATTTTGAGGCTTCACTTAAATTTCTTTTAATACCCCAATCTTCAAGAATATATAATAATGTATCTCTACCTATATTATACTTTTTAGCTAATTTTGGTATTGAATATCCATCTTCTAAATATGATTTTTTAATATTTTCTTTATTATCATATATTTTAATGCAAGATTTTTCATGTACAACTAATCCAGATTTATTTTTTAATTCACGATTACATATTTTACATTTCATATTAAAGATTTCTTTTATCTATATATAAAATAATTGAACCCCTCTTTAAAAATAAATCTAATTTCCTTTGGTACTCCCGACCAGGATCGAACTGGCAATCTCCAGAATGAAAATCTGACGAGTTAACCTAATTACTCTACGGGAGCATTCTGGAACTGTGCGAGAGTTTTACACTACATTTGCTTGTTCTTCATATAAAGCGCTTTCAACTTCTAATGTGGTTTCTGAAGCCACACCAAAAGAATATACTTAAACCGATATCCTAGAAATATCACAAATGACAGTACCCTAAACTGTTCTAATTCCTGTACTGGCGGTGAGACTTGAACTCACATTTTCAACGACCAAATTACGATTGTGGAAGATATAAGCTTCCCTCGATACGCCAGCATATATTGAAGTTCTCCATAAATCACTATGAATTCTCCATAAATTTTAAATTGTACTTGATTATCACTAAGTTAGAACTAACTTAATTCTCTATAAATTATATTTTGTTGATAATTTGTAAATCTCTATATTTTTTATTAAATCATATATTTTATTTACAGGAATATAATACTTATTAAAATCTTTATCTACTAAAATAGAACTATCTTTTATGACATTTAAAATATCTTCAATTACTGAAGTATCAATATGATGCCAATTATTATATGTTGTAATTCTAATTATAACTTCTTTACCTTTTACATTTAACCTTATAGAAAATAATTTTGAGTGTTTAAAATAAATATAAATAAATATATTTTCTTTATCATCAAATCGTTTAATAATAAAATCTGAATTTTTAACATATTTTGTGTCATTTATAAATTTGTTATCAGCAATAACATCCTCTAATTTTTTAGAAAAATCTAATAATGGATGTTCAACCGATATTTCCGAATCATGACTTATAAAAGATTCAAATTTTAAATGTTTCATACACTATATATATTAAAATTAATAATAAATTTTGTGTTGTGGACCCTGTGGGAATTGAACCTACCGCCTACTGGTTATGAGCCAGTTGCTCTACCAAATGAGCTAAGGGTCCTGGTATAGAGGTGTCAGCAACTTTCCTCTATCTTTGATGGCTCACCACCTTTGTTGCTAAGTATGTGATAAACTCACCCGTGGGCAGAGTAGGATTTGAACCTACGTACTCCGAAGAGAACGGTTTTACAGACCGCCGCTTTTAACCACTCAGCCACCTACCCAAATAGGGTATCACACCCATTTACAGGTAAGTTTTTCTCTACCACGCTTTTTGGTAGGTTTTCTGTCACCCTGTATGACAAATAACTAACTAATAGAAAATCTACTTTTCTCAAAAATTAACGGTGAGACTTGACCCACATTTCAAATGGTTAGTTTTACTAACCACTTGAAAAATTCAATACTTCTCGTTAACTCGGTGTGACAACACTATTAAGTTTTTTATATCTTTTAATCCATTTTCTTATAGTGTTATCACTAACACCATAAGTCACATAATTATATTTAGTATTTACATTTTTACCACCATGTGTTTCTAAACCTGCATTACAATTAGGACAAACAATTCTCAAATTTTCAATTCTATTATCAGAATTAACAACATTAATGTGATCCAATATTAAACTAATCTTAACACCTTTCCAATTTTCACCTTGTCCACATTTTTCACATATTCTTTCTTTTAATCCTTCTTTGTATAATCTATGTTTTAAATGTGTTGTATCAAAACTTGAATTTTCAACTAATATATCTTCTATTGGAGTTTTCTTATATCTATTACAACCATGATGATTATTATAAACTAATCTAAAATGTGATATATCAATATCATACTTTTCGATATTTTTTTTAGCGGTCCTGACGGGAGTTGAACCCGCTCCATAATCCGTGACAGGGATATATCTTAACCATTTGACCTCAAGACCTTTAGCCGACCATGTGGGATTCGAACCCCTCCTACTGAGCGACAGTCAGTTATGCTACAATTACACCACACAGTCGATTTGGTGCCGTTGGTTGCCAGTTATTCCCTACCTTGGGCAACTCCACGAAGGGTAGGCGAGATGTTATCAGGACGGCACCTTTGATAACCCACGAGTGGTACATAAGGGTATCAATCCCAATGTATCATAATTTAATTTGTAGTCGTTTATTTATGACTATATTTCGTACAGAGACCCCCATCATTTATGAAGAACGGATCTAAAAAATGACTTACTTTTTAGTGGTGCGGCTTGTACTTCGCCTAGGACAACTTACCTTATCTCTGCGCAGTCCCAAGGAGGATCGAACTCCCTCGCCGATCAGAGACAGTGATCGTGCTTGCCTTCAGCTAGGACTATTTGACACTTATTTTTGTTATTATCAAAATTTATCACTTTTTGACAGTTAAAATTTAAAATTGTCACCTGACACCAGGACTCGAACCTGAATCTTTCAAAGATGAATTTGTTGTGCTAAACCCTTACACTATCACAAATAACAATTTTTGTAGCCAAGGTGGGAGTCGAACCCACACGCCTTACAGGCATAGCATTTTAAGTGCTACGTGTCTAACCATTTCCACCACTCAGCCATTTACAGAATACATATTTTACAAGTTTGCAGTTTGTGTTTTTATTATGCTGTAAGTATTCTTTGCGATTGGGGTGAGACTTGAACTCACATCGTTTTGGTTAACAGCCAAAGGTTTTGCATTAGTACTACCCAATCATATATTATAGTTAATTTGTCAGGTTTAACCTGGCTACTATGAGCTACACTACCAATTAAATTAAAGATAAGATTTAAAAAAGATAAACGGAATTGAACCATTATCTATCTGTTAAGCAGATCAACATTTTATTTCAGAATAATTAATTCCTATTTCAAATGCCATGAGTCTGTTTCAAAAAATCATAAGTTAATTACTCTTAACATTTTATTTTTTTCAGTTGCTCCTGATGTTGCCTTTACACCATATCTCTAATAAATTTTGAATGATATTAGGATTCGAACCTAAATCTCCCCCTTACTGGGAGAATTCTAGCCATTAAACTATATCACAAACTTTTCAGAAAATCATCTGTCAACTCATTTCAGCCAAGTATTCATAAATTAAACTTTTGGTGACAGCCATCATTTAATTCCCAAATTTTTGTCGGCAAGGTGAGACTCGAACTCACATTTTCAACATACCAATTACGTTTGTCCACGGTATCAGCGTGGCTCGGTACTTGCCGATATTAAAGGATGAGGTGATGTGTATGTGGGATCTAAGTCCCCAAACTCCAATAGCACCCACTATTTTTGTTCCATACACCATCTTATACTATTTAATTTTTTTCTGTCTATTTCTTTCTCTTTTTAATATGATATTTTTACCTCCATGTGTTTCTAATCCAGCATTACAATTAGGACACACAATTCTCAAATTTTCTATTCTATTATCATTATTAATACCATTTATATGATCTAATATTAATCCAATTTTAACTCCTTTCCAATTTTCATCTTGCCCACATTTTTCACATATTCTTTCTTTTAATCCTTCATCATACAATTTATTTTTTAATTTATAACTTCCTATATTTGTTCCATTATTTAACCAATAATTTATAGGTTTTTTTCTATTTTTAATGTTATTTCTATTCTTTTTATAAGGATCGAAATGTGAATAATCAATATTATTTCTATTTATAAAATTTCTTAATACTTTATAAGAAGCACCAGATTTAGATTTGCCCATTTTTCTAAATACCTCAGCAAATGAATATGATGTTTTAACAATATCTTTAATAATATCAACATTATAATATAAATTATACTTATCAACTTTTAAATTTAATTCTTTTGCTTTCTTTTTTATTGAACCTTTTGTATGATTTGACAATTTAATCAAAACATCTTTTAATCCATTAGAATAATATTTATTCATAATTTCAATTTCTTCATCTATCCACTTATTTCTTTTAGTCACCATAATTTCAATTCTTTATTTTATATATAAAAATAAAAAAGTCAAAAAAGGAATTAGTACTACATATGGGATTTGAACCCATGAGGGAATTGTTTCCCTACCACCGTGAAAGAGTGGCGACCTAAACCTCTAGTCGAATGTAGCATTTTTTTTGCGGAACCGATGGGGCTCGAACCCATATAATTTTTGATTAACAGTCAAACGCTCTAACCTATTCAGCCACAGTTCCTTATATTTTGTACCCAAGGTGGGATTTGAACCCACACGCCTTTCAGCAATAAATTTTGAATCTATCGTGTCTGCATTCCACCACTCGGGCATTTATTGTGGGGCGGGCAGGATTCGAACCTACGATAGTCAACTAAGACAGGTGGTGTACAGTCACCTTTGTTTACCTATTATCTACCACCGTCCCCATATGTTGCCTCCTAAGGAATCGAACCTTATCTTGAGCCTTCAAAGGACTCCGTGCTCAGATTTCTCACCGTTACACTAGGAGGCAATATTATCCCGAAGGTGTGGCAAACCTTCGGGATTGGATTTATAGTATTTTTCAAGATGTCAAAGAACTTTATGATGTATCGTACTTTCAAAAAAATCTTCAAAAATTACGATTTTAATCTACATCAATTCTGTACCCAAGGTGGGATTCGAACCCACACGCCTTTCGGCTCTAGATCCTAAATCTAGCGTGTCTGCATTCCACCACTCGGGCATAAAGAACTTGTGAGAATAGAAGGATTCGAACCTACTGAGTCATAAGACAACTGGGTTACAGCCAGTCACAATTCACCATCATTGCAGTACTCCCATAATTGAACTATAATACTTGCTATTTACCCATCCCTGTATTTGAATGAAAAAATCAACTATTGCAGGCGATAATAACAATTACATAAAACAAAAAAACCAGTTCTGATTTTATTCGGAACTGGTTTTTAATTAGATTAACTTATTTTTCAACATAATCGACTATTTTTCCCAGTTCCTTTGCAATCATCAATGAGCATATTAATCTCACAACGATAACTTTGTTCGTTTAGCTGTAAATTTTGTATGTCTATTAAATTTCTCATTTTCTTATTTATATTTTACTATATTTTTATTAATTATTATATTTTAATAGGCTTTGTGTCACTTGTGGTATAATTAATTCATCAATACTTTTTGGTATGACTAATTTAATGATAGTTTCCACTTGTACCTATTATGGACACATTTTGTAGCGGGAGTCAGGATCGAACTGACGACCTTAAGGTTATGAGCCTTACGAGCTACCGCTGCTCTATCCCGCAATATTTCCTTGTGGCGCAACCTATTTTGGTATGTCATTGCTTCTGTCATTACATCAGAACCACTAATTACGACTAATTTAATAGTTACTATCGTTAAAATGTTACCATTTCGTTTGACATTTCGTAATCACTTATATTTTAAAGAACGTTTCTTTGTAGCGGGTACAGGAGTCGAACCTGTTATCCTAAGGTTATGAGTCTTAGATGATTTTTTCTTAAATTTACATTAAGAATATCCGTTTCACCCACCCGCAATATTTTTATTTCTTTTTATCTTTTTTCATTTTTGTTTTATATTCTTCTAACAATTTTTTTGCTTTATTCGTAATACCTGTTTTAGTTTTCGGAATATCTACTTCTCTATAAAACTTTATTTCAGTATTGTTTATTATTTTTATTAATTTTTCTGAGTACAATGCTCTTGGTCTTAATTTTTTTTGTTCTTTTATTTCTTTTTCTGTTAGTTGTATTTTTTTTTCCATAAAAAAACCAGTCATTTTTTATTTAACTGGTTTAATTTTGTTATCTTTAGATTACATATTTCACCCAGTCAAATTTTTAATTTGATTATCATCAAGCATCTCTATATATAAACATTGTATCATCGAACTTATTCTCCTTTTTTTATTATTGTTATATATTAAACTTTTTTAGTCTATTTTTTCTATTTTGTTAATTATTTTACAAATGTAGTGTTTTTTATTACAAAAAAAAATTTTTGTTTACTTTTTTTTATTTTTTATTTTTAATTTTCATAAATAATAATCTGTCTAAATCGTCATAATGTCCTCATGTAAATTTTTAATATTAACGGATTTAGTTTCTTTAAAGTCATTAATTATCTTGCTTACATCTTGACTAGGTTTTTTAAATACTTCATCTGACATTACATATTTATCAAGATCACACTGTTCTCCATACCATTCGATATGTATATTTCTTATTTTTTCATCGAAAGTTAATTCTCGATTTTTGTTTTCTGCTTTGTTCATTTATTTTCATTTATTTTTTAATTCTTTATATTTATTTTCAAGTTCATAATGTAATTTTGACCATCTTAAAACTCTACCTTTACAGTATATAGCCCACTTTGATAATGGTAGAAAATTAACAGATTTAGAAGCAAACTTAATAGATTCAAAGTTGATAAGGTTGGCATTATATCTATTAATTCGTGCTTCATCCATATCGATATCAGCTTGGTTCATATTTGTTATAAACCATCCAAATGTTACTATTGAAGCAAATTCCATTACAATTATAAGTGCTATTATTATAATGATTCGTTTCACTTTACAAGTATTACTGTTTCCATTTATTTATTTATTTTGAGCCCCAAACAGGATTCGAACCTATAACCTTCAATTCATTGTGTCTGTCACTTTTATGATCACTATTGCGATTTTTACAACGTCTCTCTAATATTCAACTTTACCTAGACTGTCATATGCGTTGAATTATTTCCACCTATCCAAAGTGGCGCTTTAACCGTTAAGCTATCGGGGCATTTTTTTCTTTATTTTTTTCCACATGCTTGGCAAAGTCAGTCATTGTAGTAGCCGAAGTTACTACCTATATCTTTAAAATATTCTTTATATCCATTTTGCCTACTCTCTAAATCTCTACCAATAGTTGTAATAAAAATATTACTATCGGGAAAAACTTCTTTTATCTTTTTCCATATACGTTCTAATCCCAGAGATATGTCTTTTTTTGGGAATATATCCCAATAAGTGGTTTCATTTATTTTGTGCATTAAGCCTCTCCGCGTTCAATGTCGCGTGCAAAGTCATATCCTTCCCAATTATCAACAAGGCAATTTAACCAATTCTCACGCTCTTGTAATTTTTTATTTACCTCTTCAAGTTTTTTATTAATTTCTTTTTGTTCTGTAAACTTTTCAATATAATGAGTCATTGCTCGATTATTAACTTCAACCATTTCTTTATCAGTTGGTTCACCTCCTGTTTGTTTTACTGCCTGAGCAATTGAAATCCCTTGTAACTCTGTAATTCCTCTAAGGTTCAGTAATTTAATATATTGTATCTTATTCATATTGTTATATATTTAATTTTTTAGGTACTGTACTCTAAAAAGTTTTCCCCGAATGTGTGTTCATTGTACATTCTGCTTTTTTCTTTAATATTTTAATAATTTTGTTTTTCATTGTTTTGTCTTGTCGCCATACTTTAAATCTTTACTTTCTGCTATTAATTTTAAAGTTTAATCCTTTTAAATCAAACTTGTATGGCGCATAACAACGTGTAATAAGTAATAAAATAAAAATCCAACACACGGTAACTTTTTCAAAGTTATTAGAACTCATAATTACTTACTTTTATTTAGTTAGTTATTTTATCAAATAATTTATCAAGTTGCTCAAAACATTTAGTTGTTGGATAAATTTCATATTTATCTGGATTATCAAGCATTTCGCTGATAATTTTTGTCCTTTCTGTAATAAATTTTTCTTTAGTATATTTAACTCTACCACATAAAAGCTTTTGCATTTCTACCTTACTATCAAACTTTACTTTTAAACCTTCAACAATCCCTTCTTTTGTTCTTGGCTGTACTATTGTTATCCAATGTCCTTCACTACATTTACAGTCATTTAAATCACAACTACCATTATTTTTGCTTATTAATATTTTACCATTTGTTTCTACTTCACCAGCTTTGTTAATAAAAGTTCCATCAGGTAACACATTTTCGTGTTTAAATTTTTCTATTTTCATTTTTCTAATTTTTAAATTATTAATATTTATTCTTTTGCCTTCCCTATTTTTTTATTTTACTCCTCATACACCTGTCCATTATGTGGCATTAAATTCTAATTTGAAATCTTTACAGTCTATATTTTTTATCTCTCTTGCTGTTACCATGTAAAAATGGTCTTTTAAGCAACTTGTAAATACTTTATCGTTATTTGCATGTGTTGTGTGGTGTTTGCACGTATGGCAGTTAACGCCACCTTTCATTTGTTGCTTTCTAAATTTAATAAGGCAATTATATTTTTCTCCTTTTTTAATAGTTTTACAAAAATGTTTATCAATTTTATTTTTACACTTTAATGTATGTGAATTGTTTTTTATCTCTTTACCGCAAAAGTCACAATATATAATTGTAATTTTTCTCATTTCTTTACATTTCATAATAATTGTTTTAAATTTATATTATTTCATATCTGTTTTGTCTGTTTATATACTTATCTATACCAACTTCATCACCTAACATTGTACTAAAATCTTTTAAGCATAAACTCATACTAATATGAAAATCACAATTATCAACAATCTTTTCACTACCTCTTGCATACTTACTTACGTCTCTGGTAGTCTTTTCACTATTCTTGGTAACATGAACTATTAAGGTATAAAAATATTATGTTTAATTGCTAACTGTTTTAACTCCTTAGTATGTCTATTAACTAACTCTGTTTCCTCACCTTTACCACCCATCATAGATAAACCATCAGGTATAAGCATGTCAACCTCGCCCCACACTGACACTTTGGAGAGTTAGGACAGAACGAACTGACAAGACACTAACGGAATTACCTTCAAACCCTATAATTGGTGAGGGTTTTATTAGTATAGACTCCTATGAGTCTTTCTAACTCTTAGCAACCACCAAAGTTGCTATAAAAAAAATGATAATTATCCACGTTATAGGATTACGGTTGTTTGTGTCCATCGGAATCATATGTTTCTCCAACTCCTTTATATATTAGTTTTTTTCTATTATTTTTCATTTTGAATTTTGAATTTTGTCTAATTTTAATCTTCTTTGAATTTTTTTATCATCAAATATTTTATCAAGTTGTTTTTTAACATAATCAAAACTACCATAATGAAAAAAATTAATATGTTTATTACCCACAGTAAGAATCATGCCGGCTGGCATATTTTTTTTCACATACTTCGCAATTATAAATCCATACTTATAGTATGATTCTAATTGGTTTGTTTTCATTTTGAATAATTTTTGATAAAATGTCGGGGGTTCAAAAACTTCAACTTTTTCAAACCCATATTGAAGAAAATTACTAATCATTTGTTCTCTTCGATAATTTGATTGTAAAGTTCCACAAGTTTCACAATATTCTTCTCCCCACACATGAGCCATAGCTTTTAAAATGTTAAAATTCCCATTTCTTCTTTAATTTTAGATTCAAAAAGTGCAGTTTTTTCAACTGTTTTAAACCTTTCATAATCACCCAATTTAATTACAAGTGATAATGTAATAATCTTTGAAAAGAAATCTTTAATTTCTTCAGAGATAACATCATTACTTTCTTTCTTACTGTTGAAAATAGAAAAAATACTTTTCTTTTCTCTATCTTTACGAAGTTTACCATCAAGTTTCAAAAGTTTTTCTCTACGAATACTTCTATCAATATCCTTACTTCTCCTTCGGATATCTACTTCTTTATCAATGGTTTCAAATTCATACATCCAATTGATTTTTTCAATTGGTGTTTGACTATTTTCAGAATTTGAATTTCTAAATTCTTCTAACATTTCTTGAGCAAGTTCTTTGTGAAATTTCTGTACTTCGGTATAACTCAATGTTTTAATCATATTTTTTTATGTTTTTATTAATTTATATTATTTGCTTTTATTTTTTAATATTAATTCCATTATGAACATGGGTTGTTACTATTTTTCTTTTCTTGTTTGGAATAAATAACATAACCCAACTAAACCATTTATTTAGCCAGTTAATCACCTTTAACAATCTCATACTATCATCATAATCCTTTTGGGTAAGTAAATTTTCTCCACATAATGGGCAAGGTTTATTTAAATAACTATTTAAGTAATCATTAATATCAACATTGGGTTTGTGAATTGCCTTATAGTCACAATATGGATTATCACACACAATATTATGTTCATTTGTAATTTCAATTAACTTTTTCTTCATTTTATTAATTTATTTTATAACACAAAAATACAAAAAATATTGAAACAAAAAAATAAATCTTAAAATTATTTTTCAAACATTTTTAATTTTTTCAATTTTAATTGCGAACCTCGGTAGTTGTATAAAAATAATCATAAATATTTATTAAATAAAACTATTTACACACATCTTTCTTATATTCATATGTTTTTTTACAACTATATCACCCACCTTCATTCCCAATTTCATTTATTTGTTTTAATTTTTCTCTTCGTTGCTTTTTTATTACACTTTCACTTTCTAACCAAGTTACTTTATTTGATGGTATTACTGAACAGAAACGTTCTATAACAGTATCTTTAATATGTTGATATCGAGAAGATTCATATCCATTTGTAATTTCTACACGATTTAATGTGACATTACATTCACCATTTATGTATCTATCAATTTCATTCACATACACAACATAATGATAAGTATGTTTTGTCAACACAACACCATCTTTATCAGTAGTCTCTAATGGTATATCACCTTCATAATAACCTTCTCTTAAAACTTTATTTAATTCTCTAATTACTAATTCATATTTAGTACTCATAATTTTATATTTCCTATATAAAACTACACTACTTACTATAAATGGTATAGCTACCAATAAATATAAATATTCCATTATTCTTTTAATTTTTTAAGTTGTTCTAATTTTTCTTTTCTTTCAAATAATGCTTTATCACAAATAGGGCATTTTATTCCAAATTTAGTTTCCCATAAGTGAGCATTACATTCTACACCTTCACGTATTTTTTTACAATATTTATCGTGATAATCATAATTAGTATCACTCCAATCATGTATTGCTTCTCTACCAACAATTCCAAAATTTAAGGAGTAAAAATCTTTAAACAAAACATTTAAATAAAATTCATAAGAATCAAAGAAATTTTCTAAATCATCTTCATCACTTATTATATTTTTTAGTTCCTCTTTTAATTCGTCTGACATTACTGTTTGATTAGGCAAATCCCAATCTTTATTATTGCAAGTTGATATAAGTATTCTATCACCTATTTTTTTAATCCAAGTATCATAATTAGTGCTTGGAAATTCAACAGAACAATTTTCATCAACAGTTTCTAAATTTTTGAGCCATTCATTTTTATATTCCACATTTACTTTCCAATCGCCCCACCCAATTTTAATATCTTCAATTAACTTATTTATCATTATTTTTGCAACATCACGAACTGTAGAAGTTTCACCTTCAGCCATTATTATAAATGAACTTGAACTACTATTACTTACAAACCCATTTCTTATTTTCATTTTTTAATTTTTTTTATCATTTTTTTCCTTCTTTCATATTCTTTATTCATAGGTATAATAATGTTATTCAAAATCTTTTTGGCTTTTTTCATTTGTTTTTCAATAGTTATTTTTTTACTCATTTTTTTATCATTTCTTATTTTTATTACCAATATCTTTTTTCATCATTATCAATAATATATTCGGCTGCTTCTTCGATATTTTCAACTTCACCTTTACTGAAAACACATCATTTCTTTCATTTTTTTATTTTTTGATTTGAAAATCTTCTATTTTTTTAATTATAGATTTATTCCAATTAAAAATAGATATTAAATCATCTATTGTATCTATATCTTTTGTGCCATCTGAACCATCTTTGGCATAAGAAGCCATTTCTACTTCACAATCTCTATATTCATCATAATCATCAAATATTTCATCTATTGTATCTCTTGAATTTTTATGTAAATATTCAATAACCTCCTTTAATTCATAAGGTATTGTGATACCCATAAACGCATCCTCACTATACAATGCAACAAATAATCTATTTTCTTTTTTCATTTTTTTACTAAGTTAATAATTTCTTCTACTTTAATTTCATTATCATCTTTTTTTTCTAAAATTGATAATAAATTATCTTTAAGATTTGTTTTTTTCTGTATATACTCAAGTTTTTTCCTACGGTTTTTCTTTCTCTCAATTGCTTCCAAATCCAAAACAGGAATATTTACAAAGGATTCTATATTTAATGAATTATCTTTTAAAACCATTTTTTTAGATGAAAATTTAGATTCACTAAAATCTGGAAATCTTTGAAGCAAATTACTTTTCAAATTAAATATATTTTCAGTATATTTAAGTGGATATTTTCTGATATTTAAAAGAATTTGTCTACCAAAATAGAAAATCATTGTTTCTCCTTCTATACCAGGATTATTATCATCTTTAATAACTTTAATAAAAGTATAATATTTATAAAATCTTTGGATTTTTGTAATATCACCTTCACTTTCCACAAAATGTTTAAATTTATATAATTCATTCAATCTATTACCTTTATCAAGATACATTCCCGTTTTAAGATCTTTAAATTCCACATAAAATATTGTTTTACTTATTACTCCACTTAATGTTTTAATAAAAGCAATTTTAGATTTATGAGGATGTTTAATATATTTGTTATAAATCTCCATTATATTATTTTCTTAATTTTTTCTAATTTCTTTTTACATAGATATTTTTCAATATCTGCTAATGGTATTTTATCTAATTTATTATCAGATGTTTCTTCAACTGTCCACGGAGTTGGATCTATATTTATTGATTTTACGGGTCCCCACATTATACTATTTCATTTATTTTATCTAATTTTCTTTTTCTGTCAAATTTTAACATCATTTGAGTATTCTTATACTTAATGATAGATAACTCCATTGATTCATTATTAAGAAACGATTGTAATTTATTATTAAATTCTTGAAAATTTTCAGAAACATCACCATTTGCTTTAAGTAATGTAGGTTTTCTATTTAATTCTTCATATAATGCTCTTAACCGAAAAACCCCACACAATTTAGTCATTTCTACAAATTTAACATCATTACAACTTAACCAATATGTATCTGTAAAAATTTTAGAATTTTCAGTACCAAGCAAGCCCCAATAATGATCAGGACTTGATTGATATATCACATAAGGTACACTACTATATAATTTTTCAAATGTGTCTTTATGTTCAATAGTATCTAAATCAAACATAGGATATGTAATACCATTGTATTCACATTTTACATAAACTCCCCAATTATATGGTATTTTTCCTTGTTTTCTGAATTTTCCAAAAATATCTACTATCGAAAGTATTTTACTTTTATTTTTCTCAGAATAACTAGTACGAACTGAATACTCATGATAAATTATTAATTCATCTTTTGGTGTAAATATTTTCTTTTTTAAATCAAACATCATTTTGTTTTTAATTGTTCAAGTTTTTTCTTACGTAAAAATTGTTGAATATCTTTAGTATTTGAGATTTCCAAAATTGCATGAATGATACAGGTTTAATTTGATTAGGGTTATCTTTCCAATTCATCATTATCTAATTTATCAAGTTTTTCTTTTCTAATAATTTTTATTACTTTTTTTCTTTCTTCTTCCAAGAAATATTCTTGGTGTTCTGTTGGATAATCATTATATCCATCATCCCAACATATATTATTATCATCTATACCAATAAATCTAAAAAAATCAAAAAAACTAAAATTATCCATAGAAGTATCACCAAATATAAAATCATTAAATTCTTTTATTGACCAACTACTATCGCAATATGAAAAATCATATTCGGGTGATGGCTGATCATAATCATAGTAACCTTTTTCAGGTAATGGATTATCTTTAAGATATTCCCCAACAACTTCAACATAATTGAACATCTTAGCAATTTGTTCTTCTGATAAATAATATTTATGTATTACAAAAGAACTTGAACTACTATTACTTACAAACCCGTTTCTAATTTTCATTTATCTTATCTAATTTTTTAGTTCAACTCAATTGGGGTATTTTGTACATTTATCACATCAAATGTTAAAGAAACATTTCGTGCAACCTTCAACAGTCACAATTACCCTTTCACCATTTCTTACATGTTTTTCTACTTGGTTAATATTTATTTTTTGTCCAAATACTATAAATGAACTTGAACTACTATTACTTACAAATCCATTTCTAATTTTCATTATTTTTTAATTTATCTAATTTTAATTTTCTATTATATTTTTTTGTAGCCTTACAACCACATATTGTTTCTCCATTTTTCAATTTAACAATTCTTCTACCTATTCTTTCACAATCTGGGCAAATGTCAAAAAAGTCATAATCCCAAACCCCATATATACCAGATTTTAGAAGAAGGAAATCATTAAATTGTTCCCAATAATAATCAAAATCTTCACAAGATTCTATCATCATTGTAATATCATTTTCACTTTTATACTCAAGTTCCTTAAAATATTCAGAACCAACTTCATCAAAATTTATCATTTCACGTTTTAATGAAAAATCAGGACTATAATGCATTGTTGTAGAAACAATTATATAATCTTTAAATTTCCTTATATAACCACCATCAGATGAATCAAAATATACTGGAACATCTTTATCTTTAACATTTTCAAGTTGTTTCAATTCTTTATTGTAATTAAGAACATCTGATTGCATATCTAACATCATTTGTTTTGCAACATCATATACAGTCTTATATTCACCATCTGTTCTAATAAGAAATGATGAACTTGAAGAATTACTTACAAATCCTTGTCGAATTTTCATTAAATTCTATTTTTTTAAGTTTTTCTTTACGCATATTATTTTTAGTGTTTTCATAATTTCTTAATTTACAATTGTTTCCTCCACCATATCATTCCACCCATTATCATCTTTAACCCTTAATTTAATAATATGAGTTCCAGATATAAATGTATGAGTCATAACTCTATTAACAGGAAAGAACATATCATCATAACCTATTAAATATTCTGTCCAATTACCATCTATATTCCATTGTAAATAAATAATATCTCCATCTACATCGTTGCTCTCGGTGGCATCAAATGTATAAGTACTATCTACATTACTTATGCTGAAGATAGCTGTAGGAACTGTTGTGTCAGTATCAAACACAACTTCCTTATAGCAGGAGGTTAGAACTATTGATAGTATTATTAATATTACTTTTAGTGTTTTCATTGTGTTACTTTTTTATGAGATTTTTATTTTAGTTTATTTATTAGTTGGTATAAATTCGTGTTTACAAATTTTATCAATTTTCATTAAATTTTATTTTTTTAAGTTTTTCTTGTCTTTGAAATTTTTTATAAATTATATTAAATTTTCTTCTATACTGACCATCAACACCAATTTCTTCAAAATAATATAAATATTTATCAAACAAATCTTCGACTGTTTTAGAAGATTTATAATCCATATACCAAGATGATGCTATTAATTCCCCATCAGGTAAATCTTTAGAATTAAATTTTAATTCTTCTTTTCCATTTTCATCGTCATTTTCTTTTTTAGATTTAAAGGTTTCATATACATTAAAAACTCCAAAGTCAAACTCAAGATTCATTTTCTGAACAGTTTTTATAAACCAAAGCATTTCAACAGTTTCAATATAAAAAATATCATCACCATCACCTAATGATTTCCCAATAACAACATAATTTTTATCTTTTATATCCGAATTAGTAATATCTTCTTCGTCAACCATTTTACCAATTAACATAAAAGAACTTGAACTACTATTACTTACAAACCCATTTCTAATTTTCACGTTCTATTTTTTTTAATTTTAATTTTCTAATTTCTTTTAATGGTATAAAATTAAACAATCCATCAGTTTTAACATTATAATATTCTAAATAACCAATTTCATTCCCAACATAAATTTTAACAGGATAAAATTCACAATATGTTGAGAAATTTGAATGTCTTATTTTATACCCTTTCCCAACAATCAAATTTTTTTGTTTTCTAACACAAACTACAATGTCTCCACGTATCATCGTTTTAATTTATATTTTTGATTATAATATCTATTATGGTTTCTTATTCTTTCTTTATTTTCTGATCTTTTCAAAGATATTTCATTATCGAAATATTCATAAGTATTTAAATTAAACCAAGTATCATTTCCAAATTCATTATCTGATATGTCACTTTTTTCTATTCTTTTAGAAACACCAATCACAATTTTTAACATCTTATTTTGGTATTCCATTTCTTGGTTATCTAAATAAGATAGTTTTAATAACCGATAAAGTTGGTTTTCGATACTGAAATATACATATAAACTACCATTCATAATAAGATTAAATCCTTTTATTTTGCACTTCTCAAGAAAATTAATATCATTTTGTTGAGATATTTTTTGATATCCTGAAAGTTTCTTTATATTATATTTAAAATATATCTGCATCTTAAAACCATATCCATTTATTAACTTTTGATGTAACTTTCCATTTTTCAACTTCATATTCTTCAGTGCCACGACCCACTAAATCATACAGACTTGCTTTAAATTTATAGGTGCCACCTAAATCTTCAAGTTTTGAAATAATTCTTAATCCTTTTATCATTGTTTTTAATTTTTCATCATTCACCGTTACAGGATTACCATTAACTGTAAAATTAATATTAAATTGTTCATAAAACCATCTATCATTCGTACCAAACAATGGCATAAATAAGAAAAATATTAAAATTCCTGAAAACAAAAAACTACTACCAAAAAATACAACGGATGCTAATATTTCATCCACACTTTCTAAATAAGTGTATTGTGAATATATCCATTGTGACATATTTTCAGATGTAGAATTTGTAAATATTTCTACTTTATTTTTACCATGTTCAACATACACAAAATCATCTGTTCTATTATCAATAACTTCATAACTTAAGCTTTGCCATATTAAAACCATAAACCCAAATGCAATAGACATGACAGCAAATCCTATGATTTTTACCAATTTATTTGATTTGTTATGCTTTTTAACTTTTTTCTCAATTTTTTCTTTAGTTGTCATTTTTTCAATTTTTTAAGTTTGTATTTTCTAATATATTTTATTACTTCCTTTTTAATATCTGGGCTTGTTTCAGGTGGATAAATTCTACAAGAATTATTTATAAATTTACATTGTAAACAATAAATAGAATTACAACCATTATCTCTAATGTATATTGCCTGTTCTAATTTTGTTACAAATCCTTTCATTTTTATTTTTTCGTTTTAGGTTCATAAAGTTGATCACCAGTAAGAATAATAGGAACTACTATTGTCTCACTTAAAATTATACTCCACACAACATTACCAACATTTATTTCATATTCAATGCTATCATTTTTAGCATCTAAATCAAACCAACCATAAGGCTCAATAGTTACTTCTTTTCCATCAATTACAAAATCTTTACTATCTGCACATGATGTGAATAAAATAATTGATAACACTAAACATAGTGTATAATTTAATATTTTTTTTAATTTTCTCATTTTACTAATTTTATTTTAATTTATTATTTATCATTTATTTTAATTAGTTCAATTTTCTTTTGAACATTTTCCATTTTTCCATCTAACATCAACATTATCATTATCGATAAGTTCTACAATTTCACCAATTCCTTCACCTGCTCCCATGAATCGAATTCAGAACCTATCCATGTATCAGAATTTTTTATTACTTTATCACCTATTTTCATATTAATTTTAAATTTTAGTCATTTTAGTTTCACTTTGATAATCATATTCATGCCCTATATGTTTAAGTTTATACTGCCATTCATTAATCCACCTAATAGCAAGTATTTCAGGATTAATAATTTTTTTACCATCAAACGATATGTTAAATTTTATTTCATTACTAAACTTTGGAAATGTCTTTGGTTTTTTAATCTCACGTAATTCCAATTCATTATCACCAATCCCAGGCTTAAAACAATAAGATTTTTCATCAAACCATTTTTTATATGTTTTTTTCACCATATTATATAGATATTCTTTTGTGTGTTTATCTTTTCTATTAATATCAAATACATGAATATTATTTATAAATCCTTGATGTGTAAATATTTCAAAAGTTATTTTAGCCATTTTAATTTTTATTTTTAATATGTGATTCCCAATTTTTCCCATATTTACCAATTAACCAACCATAATATATTGCAACAAATGTTATTTTTTTAGTTTTAGTAGTAATCATTTCAGGTGTTATATTATTACTATCAACTTCATATATATCTTGTAAAAACAAAGAATTGCTTTTTGCTGAATTGTATATTTTTTTCACTCTTTTTGTCATAACTCAATTATCTTTTTATAATCATCCCAAAGTTTATCAACATCTTTACCTTTATTCTTTTTGAGATTTTGCCCAATCCATAAAGCAAAATCCGTTGAAGTTTCTTCAATATCTTTACGAATAAATGTTTTAATTTCTTCAAATGCTTTAACAACATTATTTTGATGTGTAACTGATGCATGTCGATAAGACTGCATTAAGTCATAAAATTCTTGTTTATCAAATTTATCTTTCATTTTTCTTTATTTTTACAATTTAAATATTTTAATTTCTTCATATCTCCTTGACAGGAATTTTTACCAATCTATATCTATAACATATTTTCCTTCTTCAATAATACCCTTTTTATATAAGTCATTAATAAACATATCAAGATCTGGGTAGAAATTTCTATGCCAAAATAATCTTAAACAGTAATCAGACGTTTCATTTAGTAGTGGTTGCTTTGGATCACGAGATAACCACACATCAAATTTTACACCCCTTTTACTTCCATTTACTACTTCTGGGATGAACATCTATTACTTTTTCTTCTTTATATTTTATCATTTTTTCGTTATTATTTTTCACAAATTGAATAATTTAAATCTCAAAAATAGAACATGATTTTGAGCAATTACGGCATCTTATTACTTCTTTAGATGCTTTTCTAGTTTTTTCGTTAAACCAAACATCTTTAAGGAAATCATCACATTCAAGAACACTTATACCTTGTCTCCAATCACCAACAACTTCACCATGATCCATACCTTCAGTAAATGAACAAGGGAAATAATATCCGTCTTTATTGATATAAGAACTATAAACGCCTGATTCACAAGGTTCTACACTATCTTTTATTTGTTTAAAATTTGGAACATCTTTATATGCGATTAGTGTTTTGATAGCACCACAACTATCCATACCCACATTAATACCACTATGAAGAGCCTTTAATGCTAAAATATTATATTTTTCTTGATTTAAAATATGGAAATTGTTCTTTTTTGCATTTCCACGAATTTTGGCAGATAAAAACACAATTGCATTCAAATCTTTCAACCTTGGATCACTTTTAGCATCGTCAATAAGTTGCATACTTTTTTCATAAGATTCTTCTGCGAGAAACATATGAATATTTATTTGAGACATCTTTCGAACCGTTGCTAGTTCATGAACGGCATTAAAAGTCAAATCTTTATCATAATAACTTACCGCAATTGCCCCACATCTATTTGCAAGATTATCATAAATTTCAGGTGTCATTCTATCACCATTAATTGTCAAATTTGGAACTATATCACTATCAATTAAAACATCCATTAATTCAAAAAGATTAGGTTGATCAACATTACCAATACCTAACGCACATTGAGTTAAAGTTTTTGGCATTTTATCAATTATTTTTTTGAAATTTTCTGTTGAAATATAAGAACCTCTATTATTATTTGCCTTGTAACAAAATTTACAAGGGCTCGCTTTACTTCCATTCATAGAAACCCCAGAACATTTAGTACTAACTTCAAAATCCAAAATTTCTGGCAAACCCAAACTTGGATCCCCATCATCTTCTTTAGTTTTCCCCCATCTACAAAAAAAACCTGATCGTTTATCAAAGAAGAAGTTATAATTCGGACTTTTAAGTACTTTAATTTTTGGCGAATCAAATATTTGTGCATCATCACCATTAATAAGTTTAATTTTTGTTTTCATTTATTTGTAAATTTTGTTATTAAATTTAAAATTATTGTATAATGCAGGATAATTTACTATTTTTTTCCATAAAATTAGCATTTCAT
>Ga0307992_1000718_pt1 | contig 20446 bp, 25 predicted proteins | sample EllFjometagen133_FD_203162 | JGI IMG/M metagenome (GOLD analysis project Ga0307992, IMG submission 203162) | Marine microbial communities from Ellis Fjord, Antarctic Ocean - #133 | ecosystem: Environmental > Aquatic > Marine > Unclassified | place: Southern Ocean | collected 2014-10-08
GTAGAATTTTATGAACGATCCTCGAATTTCCAAGACGTAATTGACCCAAATGGTATTAACATAATTGATTATCTTTCAATCTTGGATAATTTTTGGGAAGTGGGGAAACCAATACAGGAAATACATGAGATTTTAAAAAAGGGTATTGCTGTCATATGTCTTCAAAAAAAGCCTGGGGCTGAATTTGCTAAAGGTGGAGCAGTTACCCTTGAAGTCCCACGACTTGTAATCAATATGGACAACAACTCGCCCTTTGGTGGTGTCGCTAAAATTGCCAAAGCAAAAGCATGGGCCACAAAAAATAATCCTAATGGTCTGGAACGAGATTATAAAATAGTAGATAGTTGGAAAATAATCCCTACCTCGGATTGGCGATATATGACAGAAAAAGAACGTATCAAGGTTAATGCCGATTATGGAGCAGAAAAGGCCGCACAACAAGAATACATTTATGAATTTAGATTAGAGGATGGAACACTGGCTGGGTTAAATTATAGGGATAGGCAGGAATGGATAAATAAATATCCGGGAGTAGATGTTGATTTTGAGCTTACTGGCTTGAAAAAGAAACTTGATTTTAGATCATGGCTTAAACGTAAAAACTGGTTTTTCCAGGTAGCGGCATATTTAAATCAGGCACAAATGAAAGCTTCACAGCAAGCATTAGGTGAACCATTGGGCGAAAGCGGATGAAAAAACTATACAAAATAATGGCCGATCTCTTAACACGATTGCCTTATACCCGCAGGACTAGCCTATCGGTTGACTGGTTGTTAATCAAAAGTGAGCGAGGTTCAGAATGACACATATCAAAGAAATTATCCCCGGTGTTTTAATCCAGGCAGCAGAGAAACAAAGTGAACGGGGAAATAAAATGACTAAAATCCAAAAAGGAAAAATGATTTTTAAAACAAATCCAGACAAAGGATTTGTGTTTAAAGCATGGGAGACGGATTCAAAAGGCGACGCCCTTATAGAAGTTGAAAAAGATGGTGAAATTATTCGTAGTTTTATTTTTCCAGCTTACAAGGTATGGAATATTCCTGCCCATGCAAATGATATCATCGAAAGCGAATTACAGAAAAATACCCATGGCTATATAATGGCAGGATCAAACGGTTTTGGCGGGAATGTTTTTGCGTAATGAGGCGAAGTATGATGATGACCAAAGAAGAAAAAGCGCAGTTTGAAGCAATGGTGTCAGCCTCACAGGTTATTCGTACCTGGACTACTGTGGCCGTTGAGTCAGGTCATCCGACCTGTTGGATGGATGATGTTGACGATATCAGGAAAATAGCCTGTATCGGATTGGGATTGAAAGATGCCAAGCTATAAAATCAAAAAACGGTCTCCAAAATGGGATAGTATTTTGAAAACCGGTTACTATATATATTCCAGAATCTACTCGAAATGCAAGAATGGCCGGGCCTTTAGGCGTTACAGGATGGCTGGGCCTTACAGAAGCCGGAAGAAAGCAGCAGCGGCAGCCGGAATGCTCACCTTAAAATTTAATGAATTTGCTAAGAAAGTCGAAAAGGAAGAAAAACAAGCATCGCGGCCAGACACAGAACAAGCGCCAAACAGGATGAAAATGGATAGAGAATCAGTGATGAAGCGTTGGGATAGTTGGTCGCAATATTATCGTGAAGGTGGTCGCGCTTCCTGGCCACGGGATTCGTTTGAGAGTTTGCTTGATTATTTTGAGAATGAAATCGCAGAAGCGATAAGCAGGTCTGACATGCAAAATTAGCCGTCTAACATTAGTTCTGCGAAGAGCTAGGATAGAATACGTCACAAGTTGCGTATACGCAACTTGGTCTTCTTAGAACGGCAATTGGGGGGGGGATGAATAATGTTACCAACGTATAAAATCAAGAAAAGAAGCCCGAAGTGGGGGGGGGATAGCATATCCCGGGCCGGAAGAAGAAAAACTGAAGACACACAGGAGAGCATCATGGAACTAAACCCGGGAGAGGTCAGGATTTATTATCGCACAAAAGTTGGAGATATCGACACCGAACTTGACGAAGCACTGGGAGTCGTCTTAGAGAAATTCGGGTATCGAAGGTGGGCATCTGGATTTGAAATAGCAATTGATGTTCGGAATCTGGTGTTCGGCAAGAAGAAAAATTGAAAATAGATGCAAAAAACTTTTGTATCTGGAATATGCGGAAGTATAAGTTTGCGAGCATAAAACTTGCCTCCCGCATATCTGAAGGGGGAATTACTTTTACCCGATCTAATCATCTTGTAAAGATTTGTCCATCTTTTGTATTCCTCCAAGCGGGATAAAGATCGTTCAACAGGCGATGAATGCCTGCCGCAACACGGTCGACGTGTTTATCTGCTGCCATCTTGGGGGTTTTCCCCCTGGCATAGTTTTTTCTTGCATATGCCCTCAATTTTTCCTCAGCCTCTTCGGGCACATGTAGATCCCCGCTTCTGTAAGCGGATATTGTCGATGGTGCGACGCCCAGTAACTCTGAGGTCTCTTTGTTACGGATTTTCGCATGAGACTGCAAACTACAAAATTGTGCCGGGCTTATTGTCCTCGCCGGTGGTGTCTTGGCCCTCATTTCTCTTCCCCTCCCTTTTTTCTCAATTCCTGTTTATCAAGAAACTTATCAAGCGCACGCCTAACGGTTTCTGCCTGCTGAAATCCTTTTCCTTGACAGTAGGCCCGGAGCCGTTCCTTTTGTGCCTTTGGTAGATATATAGTGATTTTTACCATAATTTTTTCTCCAGAGCCTGCCCAGTCGCAACCGGGCAGGCGGGGTAGTGGTTTCAGATGTTTTATATTTTTCTGAATTTTCCTTTGTCATCTCTACAATACAATTTGCCACTCGCCCATAATTCCGCAATTTTTTCAACAACCGGGCTGGGAGCGCCGGTTTCTTTTACTTCGACGCCATCGACAAAAGTTACTTCGTCGTTCCACTTCGCACGTTCCTTGGCGAGGTGGGCATTGACCTCCATTAGATGTTGCCCTGCAGCCCGGATATGAGCCAGTATTTTTTCTATGTCTTCGCAGGTATAAAAGCGCGGGACGACATACCCAAAGTCGTCGAAGAAAACGGACCTTCCATTTTCTTTTGTCCTTAAACAAGTGGCCTGCACTCCATCAAGGCATTCGGTTGTACTGTACACAACCGGCCCATTCTTGAGGTACAGATCCGGCAACTCTTTTTTGGGCAGGGCATGGATTTGAGTAATTTGATAACCTTTTCCCCCTGCGCTACTGATTTCCCTGGTTGCCTCAATCCGGATTTCTGTGTTTTCTGTGTTCACGATTTTCCTCCAGGCAGTTTATTTGCCAGTGCCCAGGGCGTTAAGGTCTACTATTAGACTAAATTTCGGCTAATTCGTCGGGATCGGTGTAGGGATTTTCTTCGCGCCATACAAAATCCTCGTGATCACTGCAACAACAATTTCCTGCGTGTCCAGGGTGTAGCTCAGTATAGTAGCTGCCATTTTCGTCGCACAATAATACGGCGTGTGCCGACCGGTAATTGATATTTCTTTCCAGTTCTTTTAAAGCTTCTTGTTTTTCCATGATTTTCTCCAGGGCGGTTTATTGCCTTACCCAGGGCGGTGAAGTTATTCGATTAGACTAATTAGGTTATTGCCCACGTGCCATCAGTTTGCAAACCCCATCGTTTTAATACGGAGACTATGCTTTCTTCTTTTTTGGATTTGCTCTATTAACACAGGTCCGTGTCCTTTGTCTTGTCCCCAAATATCGACCATATCTCCGTTTGCGATAGCCCGGGTTTTGCCAAAATCTTCATTGATATTTCTTTCGATTTCCATTCCTTTTTCCTGTTTAATTTGTTTTTCGCTACCTTTCATTTCATTTTTCCCCATGTACCTGTGTCTAGTCCTGTTCTTTCATGACTTCTAAAGCCTTTCGTATCAGGGCCGTAGCCATTTCCCAGCATTAAGTTAATATTCCCAGATTAATTTGCTGCACTTACCTGTTTTTTTTCCCCCAGCGTTGAGGTTAATAATGTTGTTTTTTTATCTAATTATAATATAACATAGGTCGATCCGCCTGTCAATAGCAATCTAACAAATAAATAGAAATAATCTTCTAAAAGGGGGTAACTAGCTGATTTTACAGGAAAAGAAAGTTTGAAATAAATTAAAATAAAGTTTGGGGGAAGGGGGGAGGAGGGGGGAATAATAAAAAGCCCCTGACAGGCTGGGAGGTCTACCAGAGGCTTAAGGAGAAAGGAGAATTAAGAAGTATTTATACAGATATAGCAAGCAAGTAGGATTGTCAAGTCCTTTCATCTTCGAGCTTATATTCCAGGGATTTAAGCAGCAGTGATTCCGTCACCTTCTGTGCGTAAGCGCGGTTGTCACAAAAGAAAATAGGTAGGCGGTATTTTGGCCCTCATTTTTCACCCCCCTTCTTATCGTAAATATCCAGAAAGATTGCAATAGCTTGGCGAACCAATTCCGCCGTAGGATATTCCATCAGCCCTGCCCTCAAAAGCATTGTGTCCAGCGACCGGCAGCGGCTGGCACCGGTCGTTTATGTTCCCATTTTCTATGGGTACGTTCTCCAAATAACTGTTCTATCTTATATGTCACAGGCGGAGATGCGATTGATCGCACTATCTTCGCTGTCAGCTCGACTCCCCTTAATTCAGAGGTGAGTCGTAATGGGACTTCGGTAAAGCTCGCTGTCAAACACGACAACGAGTGAGGAAGAACGCCGAGGACATGGCGTCCTGTCACTTCTGCGGGACTGGCGTGGCTAAGAACTTCCACGTCTTTAGTCACAATCCCCTCTTCGACCAGATATTCTACTAGGCCAGGATGTCTGGTAACAACAACGTCAATTTTCATAATTCTTTTCTCCTTATTTCAATCACCTTGTCAATTGACTTCGGGTTCATCCGACTGCGGTAATTACCGGTAGCCAAGTCACCTAGGCTTGTCTCTATAACCAGTGCAAAATATTCGTAGGATTTTGAGCGCTTGAGTTCTCGCTCAAAGCGATCTCTACCGATAGAGAGGGAGCCGACACAATCGTCTAAATTTTTCCGTTCGATTGCGATCTGGTCCTCGTATCCCTGGATTGAGTAATCACCGGTAGACAGAGTGGCGCGGATAGAAGGCGTCTTGAACTTGTAGGCGTTTTGCTCACGCGTATCGATAATTAGGGTGATATTATCCATTGCAATGTTCTCATTTTTTGAGCGATTTTGTCAAGAGGGGGGTAAAAACAGAACTTATAATAATATCAAGCAGCTAGGTTATAGAGGTTTGGCTAAGTATTTAATATTATTGTATATATTCCGTTGGGGCCTCTTTGGTTTGACTTTGACATGAGGGGGGGGGGTGAGAAGCCTTAATCAAAGATTAATAATACCTGTTTTGGATATTGTCAAGAGGCAGAGATGAAAATAATAGTAAACCTTGACAAATTCCCTTAAAGATCTTATGGATACTGATAGTGCTGCATTTTTTGCATTATACAATATATGGTATTACGGGGAAATTATGAAAACAGTATTCCATAAACGGAAACGGGATGACCATCCTTGGAAGAATTCTCCAGTCCTTGAACTTGCCAGAGAACCAGTAGCAGGGGGTACCCACCGGCTTGGTGAGAAAAGTAAATTGTGGGAAGTGGCGGATGTTACCTGGTGCTTTGAGCCGGGGCCCGTGAATGTGTTTAGCCACTTTAGCTGCGGGGTTGTGTAATGGCAAAAGCAGGTCAGCCCACCAAATTCAACGAGAAGGTTAAGAAGCAAATCTTGTGTATGGCCCTCAAGGCGTTTACTGACGTTGAGATGTCCAATATTCTAAGTATTGACGAATCTACACTTACCCATTGGAAGAAAAAATACCCCAAGTTTTTCACGTCCGTAAAGGATGCAAAGGCTGAAGCTGACAAGAATGTGGTCAAATCTTTGTACCAAAGGGCATGTGGTTTTGCATGTCCGGCTGAGAAACGCACTGTAGTTGTTGATGGGGTGGAACGCACTGAAATGATTACAAAATTTTATCCGCCTGATCCTACCAGTATGATTTTTTGGTTGAAGAACAGGGACAGGGCGAACTGGAGAGATAAGCAGGATGTTGCCGTGAGTGGAGATTTGACGGTTAACGTAGTCAAGTTTGGTAAAATTGACGACGATATTGGGAAAAAGAAAGATGGACCGGAGACCTAGTGTCTAGCACTGTGACACTCCCCAACAATTGGCATCCCAGACCCGACCAGATGGCACTATGGGCCTACATGGAGGCAGGTGGTAAGCGAGCCGTCGAAGTCGCACATAGGCGCTGGGGGAAGGATGATTGTGCTTTACATTATACAGCAACAGCAGTTTTCCAACGCGTAGGCAATTACTGGCACATGCTTCCCAAATATGACCAGGCGCGCAAGGCTATCTGGGATGCTGTTAACCCAAGGACGAGCTTGAGACGCATTGACGAGGCATTTCCCAAAGAAATCCGCAAGCGGACCCGCAACGATTCGATGTTTATAGAGTTTCGTAACGGATCGACTTGGCAGCTGGTAGGGTCTGACAATTATAACGCTATCGTCGGATCACCCCCGGTCGGTTTAGTTCTTTCCGAGTGGGCGTTGGCCGATCCCATGGCATGGGCGTATCTTTCCCCTATCCTTGAGGAAAACGGCGGTTGGGTTATGTTCGTTTATACTAGCAGAGGGAACAACCACGGGAAGACTACTTTTGAGACAGCGAAAAGAACTGAAGGCTGGTTCGCCGAAAAGAAAACAGCGATCGAAACTAAAGTTTTTAGCACTGAACAGCTCGGGAGAATACAAACTGAATATATTGATCTCTTTGGGTTAGAATTGGGGGGAGCGTTATTTTCCCAGGAATACTTATGCGTACCGGCTAGTACTTTAATCTGGACTGATAGAGGCCAGAAACCGATTGAGGGACTTTCGGTTGGAGATATAGTATTAACTCATGCAGGCAGATGGCGCAAGATTACAAAATGTTTTTGCCGGGAATATGAAGACGATTTGTGTAAAATAAAATCTTCTGGGAATTGCCAGGCCTTAATTTGTACTCCCGAACATCCAGTGCGTACATATAATCCAAAAACCCAGAAATATGAATGGGAAAAAGCTTCAGACATAACGGGGACTCACTGGATTACTTTTCCAAAGACACAATCTTCAAATTCTTTTATAAAGCCTGAATTAATAGAGTTGATTGGGTGGTATATCACCGAAGGCTCTGTAATGAAAAATGCAGTTTCTTTTTCATTAAATAAGAAAGAGACACATTATGTACAGAGAATCCAGGAAATAGCTGCCGAGTTTGGCAAATGTAGCAAACATGAACTTCCCACGGCTATGATGGTGCAGGTGTGTTCATGTAGATTAGCTGATTTTTTGGTTACGCATTGCGGATCTGGAGCTGCAAATAAAAGAATTCCATGGAATTTAATATCTGGGCACGAAGAACTTTTATATAACACTTTAATTGACGGTGATGGATGTAGAGGACAATATAAAAGTGCTACAGAGGTATATTCGACTATTAGTCTATCTTTAGCAAGAGATGTACAGATGTTGGCTCACATAATCGGGAAAAGAGCTCGGATAAATAAAGGCAAGACAGCAGGAATTGGTTTTATTGAAAAACGAAAGTGTAATTTTTCTGATTCTTATAATGTTTTTATGTCACCAACAGAAAAGAAAAAGTGTGGTAGACAAAAGGTTATATTGGCTAAACATTCTGCTGCATGCAAGGTTCTTTCTGTAGAAAAAGAAAAATATATAGGGAAGGTTTATAATATAGCAGTCCAGTTTGACGAAAGTTATGTAGCTAACGGGGTGGTTGTCCATAATTGCGATTTTGCCGGTGCGGTCATGGGCGCTTATTATGCTACCGCGATTGCCAAGGCCAGGGCTGAGAAGAGAGTAACAGTTGTTCCGTGGCAACCAGGACTAGAGGTTGACACCTTTTGGGATCTTGGTTTAGACGATTCGATGTCGATCTGGTTCATGCAGCCAATGGGAAAATCATACCACTGGATTGACTACTGTGAGGGCGTAGGATTCGGCATGGAGCACTATGCTAAGCAACTCAAGGCTAAGCCCTACGTATACGGTAACCATTGGATGCCGCACGATGCCCGCAACAGGGAACTTAGCACTGGGGAGATAGCGCACTCGGTAAAAAAAACTGCTGAAAATTTAGGTATTAAGCCTATAATAGTGGTTGACAGGGCTCGCAATATGGATGTAATTATGAGAGAGCATATCCCGGCCTGTCGGAATGCTATTGCTGTAAGCTGGTTCGACGAAGGAAAATGTTCTAAAGGTCTTGCAGGGTTAGAAAATTATCGATCAGAGTATAGCGAGAAGAAAAAGAAGTTAGGTGATAGGCCATTGCACGACTGGACCTCTCATCCCGCGGACGCTTTTAGAACTTTTGGCGCAGGGTATAGGCAGATTACGAAACAAGAATTACCAAAAAGACAGTATCTTGGCGGATTCATGGGGAGATAAACAAATGAAAATAGTTGTTATTTTTCTCTTGGCGTTGTTATGGACGTTACCTTGCTATGCTTACAGAGACGGTGACATCGAAGATAGGATAAGTGACATCGAATGGACGCTGGCTACACAAGCTGACGAGCAGCGACGTTTAGATGATTTGAACAGGCGAGCCAAGGCGTTGGAGTCGATGCGGGATAGGATAAAAGCAGATCCATATTCTGGAGGACTTGGGTTGAGTACATCGACACACAGTAGATAAACATTATTTATAAGGAGCCATAGATGCCATACGTTAAGCTAATCACGGGTGATATTTTCGAAGTTGCGGAAAACAAATTCAATGGAATCAAGAAGACCGGGAAGATTAATCCTTTTGCTGTTCATTACGATGGTAAGACCGGAGTGGGTTTTGTTGGATCTCATATCGTGGCTATGTATCGGGATAATCCAGCGCAACAGCTTCTGGTGGGGTCTTCGGTGACGCCGGAATTTGTAGAGAAGGCTGAGGCTGAGATACACGCAGGCCGGAAACCCGGTAGGCCTCCCAAGGCAAAATGAGAGGATAAATCATGTCAAAAGAAAGGCGCAATACAATTACAGGAACTTTGGCCGGAACAGCATGGGTAACATTAAAAACCTTTGAGTTCCGCGGCAAGGTGAGTGAGATATGGGCCAAGATACCGGCTCTTTCAGGGACTTCGACCGTGTCCTTCGCTCTATTCGATCATTCGCAGGAAACAGATGTAGACGAACGGTGGAACTCCGGCACAAAGGCTGAAAGCACCACACAGGACATGGTATTTGATCCGGCCAAGTCTGTGGCACGTGGTGATATGATCAAGATGAAAAAATCTGAGGCCGGGACTGAAACCGTAGAAGCTATAATTTTCTGGGAACGGAATTAACGGGCTTGGCATAAAATGACCCTACTAAAGTCAGAAAAGCTCAAAGATGCTATAGACAAGCTAAAAGAATCTTCAGCAGTGTCTAAGAAGTTTGGTAAGGATAAGCGCAATGATTTTGCTTTCAAGGCTGGGCATCAATATACCAAAGAGGAAAAGAATGCTCTTGAGAATGCTAATCCACCGCGTCCCGCATACGTATGGAATATGATTGAGCCTTGCGTTAAGTTAGCCGTCGGCACGGTTATCCAGAATCCTTTTAGGATATTTCCAGAGCCGCGCGAATCGTCTGACCAGCTATTGTGCGATGTATTGAGTGAGATAATTGATTTTGTAGATGACAGGATGGGTGCGGGGGCAGAAGAAGTTGAGGCATACGACGATTCGGCTACTTGCGGTGCAGGATATGTTGAGATTGATGTTGCGGCAGACCCGGAACGTCCCCTTGAAATTCTGATGACTGAGACAGTAGTTCCCTACTATGAGCTTTCACCGGACCAGACGAGTCGCAGGGACGACTGGAAAGATTCGCGATGGCTATTCCGAGAGAAATGGCTTAGCGTAGAAGACTTCAAAATAACGTATCCTGAACATGCCTCACGGGTTAAGGAAATAATGAAGTCAGGGAAGGTGTATACTTTCCTTGATGAGGTTAGCACTCACGAGATTGATGGCATACCAGTAGACGACGCACCTTCCAGCGATTATGACCGGGAGGCTGATCCTGATTTTTACAATATGGAGAAGGGCCTAATCCGTGTGATCAGGATGCAGTATTGGGATAGTTACCAACGATATTACGGCTTTAATCCTACCACTAAGGAAGTCGAGGAATTCCCAAAAGAAAAGCTTGAGGCATTGAAAGAACGTATACCAAATTTTGACTATACTAAATTATGGGATAAAAAGCTTAAATTTTTTGAGTTTACCGGAGACGAGATTCTATATGATGATGATTCACCTATCCCTGTTGATGGATTTAGCATTGTCCCAATGTTTTGGGCCAAGGATAAGAGTGAGGACATAATTGATTACTTTGGGATAGTCAGGCCGCTAAAAGATCCTAACCGCGAAGTCAACAAACGGTGGTGCCAGGCACTAAATTCCTTGGTGAGCCAAGGGCAGGGCGTTATGGCTGAGCAAGATGCCTTTGTTGACCCACGCCAAGCCGAAAGTAGTTGGTCGGATCCGCGTGAGATAACTTGGATGAACGAAGGTGCTCTTGCGCAAAATAAAGTCCAGGAGAAGCCCGTTCTTGTATTTCCTGACGCAGCAATGAAAATGGAACAAGCGGCCCAGGAGGCAATTAGAACAATTAGCGGATTCAATCCTAACCTGTTGGGCAATATCGGCAGCAAGCAAGAATCGGGGGTTGTAATTCGACTGAGAATTCAACAAGGCCTTGTTTTACTTGCAAGGGCTTTCGCCAATTTCAAAAAGATGCGGTTTGAGTTATATAGGCGTAAGCTTGCTATTGTTATGAAATATATGCCTGAAAGCCAGATGCTTCGCATTCTGGGCGGGAATGACAAGTATCAAATTCAAGACGGTGTAATCCATGACGTGAAGAGGGGCCTATCCGCTGAACTTCGCAATGTCAAAGATTTGAAATACAACGTGAAGATTGAGGATGCGCCTGGGAATATTACAAAAACCATGTCAGAGCTTGCTATTTTCATGGAAATGATGAAACTTGGTTTCCCCGTGAATCCCGAGGCTGTAATTGAAAAACTTGATTTAAGCGCGGGGGATAAGGCTGATTGGTTAGAGTTTATTCAACAGTCTAAGCAGGAGCAAAGCCAAGCCCGTGAAATGGAAATGAAACAAAAAGCCGCCGGGGAACAAATGAAAGAAAAGATTGAACAGGGTAAAAGACAAGTTGATTATGCTAAGATTGAGGTTCAGAAAGAAGGGAATAAGCAGGATTTTATTGTTGACCTGGCTAATCTTGACCAAGCCGAAAGAGCAGTGGCTAAAAAGCTGATGTCTGAATTCATTAAGCAGGGCATGGCGCAGGCAGCTTCATCCGCTCAGGATAAGATGGCAGCCCAAAGACAACAGCAACCTTTATTGCCAGGGCAACAGCAGCAACAGCAGCAACAACAGCAACAGCAGCAACAGCAACAGCAGCAACAGCAACAGCAGCAACAGCAACAGCAGCAACAGCCTGCGAGGCAAATGCCGCAAGCTGGAATGAGATAACAATTCACGATGTCCAATATTGATAAAGTATTAAACAAATTAATAAGTATCTGTCAAGCGTGAAAGTTTATGGTACAAAATAACAAAGGAGAACAAGCCATGCCTTAAAAACATAGAGTTTAAAATTACATTTAAAATCAAATAACTAATAACTAACACGAGGACCATATAGGCCCGGTTAGCAATTCTTATGATCGGCTCATCCCCGCTAAAAGATGTTTTCGGTTCACCACTGTTAAACGGTGCATCGGCTCACTCCCGAAGAGTGAAAGGAAAGAACAATGGCAGAAGAAAAAACAACAATAGAAGAGATTATGGAAGCAAAGGACATTCTCCCTGAAATCGAAGAAGTAGAAACTCCAGCGTTCTCCGGCGAAGAAATTACGCCCTCGCCAGGCGGAAAAGAGGCTGTTGGAAGTCCTGCACTCGAAGTTGATGCAGGGGGGGAGCCGGTAATCGCGCCAAAAAATCCTATAGATAAGCGGTTTGGTGAGCTCGAAACAGCCAACAATGGATTACTCGAAGAACTCAAAAAAGAAAGGAATAAGAGACAGAATCTTGAAGGCCGTTTTAGCCAGGTTAATGAATTTCTTGTCACCGCACAGCAACAGCGTCAGCAAGAGACCGCACAGCAACAGGCAGCGGCGCAACCGACTGTCCCTGAAGATCTTATGGTTGAGTTCAGGCAAGACGGAGACGGTGAAACCGAAACTCCTATAATCAAAGCTTCTGCAATTAGAGAAATAATCCGAAAAGAACTTACTCCACTCCAACAGGACTTAATGAGTACCAGAAATCAGCAAGTACAGCAGACGCAGTTTGATGGGCTACAGAAGATACAAAACAGCATTGTTTCAGAAAATGCTGCCTATCGAGGTGGTATGCAAAAATTAAGCGGTGAATGGGCTTGGATTAGCCAGAACTTTGACAATCTTGTTAACTCGACTGGTCGGGGTCCAAGGTCACAGCGAGAGGCTGAAGAAATGCTTTATTCGTCTGGTATAGAAGCAGAATTTGCAAAACGATATCCTGCTTCTGATTTTGAAACAGTTGTTGAGGCATTTATGGCTACCGGCTCGACTATTACCAGGAAGTTACGCAAGGCGTTGGGAATGGCGTCAGCGGCTAAAGGTACGCCTGGAAAATCTCTTGATCAAGCCAAACTTCTTGGTAGAAAGACGTCCTTTGCTAGTGTGCCTAATAGTAAAAAGCCGGGCATGAAACTTGAAAGTATTGCTGATTTACCGCTTGAGTCTCTCTTATCTTTAACCGAGACCCAGGCAGAAAAATTATATGACCTGATGGAGGAGGAGTAACAAAAAATGAGGTAATAAAATGGCTGCTACTGAATTTGCAACAGGTTCAGCGCAAAATGTTCTTAATTGGTCTACCAAGGCTTTCCGCGAGTCTCTAAAAAGCACACATCTTTTTCAGAAGTTTGTAGGACTCGGGAAAAAAGTCAATGGTATGCCTACAAAGAAACGCGCTGTAATTGAATTTTTTGACGAAATGGACAAAGGTGAGGGAGATACTGTCAAATACGATCTGTTAATGCAGATGACAAAAGATCCTATCACTGGAGATAACCGAGCCAAAGGAATGGGCGAAGCCCTGGTTTATTACCAAGATTCGCTTGTTATCGACCAGATGAGGTTTCCGCACGAATTCAAGCGGATGTCTCAGCAAAGAACGCTACATGATCTAAGAAGCGATGCTCAAGAAAATATCAGCGATAAATGTGGTGATACTCTTGAGAGTTATATGTGGCGATTTTTGTGTGGCGATACGACCATAAGCTTTGGTCAGTCGGGTACGGCTCCTGATAGCGCACACTACTATGTATGCGGTGATGTTTCTCATACAGGGACTATTGCCACAGATGAAGGCAGCCTTGGGGCTAATGATCAGCTTTCACTTGAGGATCTTGACTATGCCAAGGAAAAGGCAACTGTGCCGACGACGGGCATCCCTCCGATTCGTCCGGTTAAGATTGAGGGCGGCGAGTACTTTATAGTCGTTCTTCATCCATATCAAGCAACAGATATACGCTTAGGCATTGGGCCTGGCACTAATATTGACTGGACTACAATTCAGCAATATGCAAATGTTCGTGGCCTCAAGAACCCTGTATTTACAGGGGCACTTGGCGTTTACCACGGCATGATAATTTTTGAGACTCACCATATACATTCCCCGGTTTCTAATGTACGCAGGGGAATGTTGCTTGGTGCTCAGGCCGGTTCTTTTGCTCTCGCCAATCCGTATGACAAGATGGATCAGTCAAGATACGGGAAAAAGAATTACATGAGTTGGGCGGAGGATGCGGACGATTACGGTAATCAGAAAGGCATTTGCGGTGGAATGGTGTGTGGAATTAAAAAGAATACCTTTAATTCTAAGGACTTTGGCACATTAGCCATCACTTCTTATGCTGCTGCTCACTGACATTAATTAATTAAAGGGAGGGGGGGAGGATCCTCTCCCATAATTTCTAAGAGGTAAACAATTATGGCTACTACGTATAATTTTACAGACGGGTCAATCGCTGGGGCAATAACCCCCAGGGTTAAGACTGCCGAAGAGAATGAGGTATTTTTTCTTCGCAACATTGTTGATTTTTCATTGCAGACAATAGAGGCCACTGCGACTGATACAGCCCAGGTTATCAATATTCCGGCGGGAACCACCGTTCTCACTGCCTGGCTTAGGGTAATTACTGCCGAGACAGCAAATGGAACAGTAGATCTTGGTTATGGGGGTGATCCTGACGTCTGGGGTGTTGCTCTTGCGGTTGATGGTGCTGCGGGAAGCCTGCTTGGATATCTTCGGGTTCCTTTATATTTCTCCGCTACTGATACCATTGACATCCTGGCTACTACAGATACCGGCGCTGTTGATATTGACGGTTTAAAGGTTGAAGTCGTGGCGATGTGCGTGAAAAACCTTTCGGCATTTTAGCTTGTAGGGGTAAATACAAATAATACAAGGAAGGGTGATTTTCCAAGGTTCGCCCTTCCTTATGTGAGGTAATAAAATGGCTGCTACATATAACTTTACGGATGGCACTATTGGGGGTCAGATGATCCCGAGTAGCCATTCTAAGATAAAATCCAAGAAGGCTGCTGTGCGGCCTTTATCACCAATAGATCAGCATCTTTTCGTTTTACGAAATTATGTTGATTTCACAAAGCAAACTTTGGATACGGGCGATACAGATGTTGCCCAGGTTCTGAATGTGATTGCCGAAACCACAGTTTTAGATGTTTGGGCTCGGATCGTCACGGCTGAAGGTACTGGAGCAATCCTCAACCTTGGCTATGGCGGTGATGTAGACAAGTGGGGTCAGGAACTCGCCATGGATGTCACAGGGGTAGTCCCTACCATTTACACCGCTTCGGATACCTGGGATGCCGCTTCTCTTCCCGATGGCGATGAAGAAGCCAAAGAAGTTACGGTGAACGGGGCACAGTTGGGTGATATGTGCGTTGCTTATTACAGCATTGACCTAGCTGACGTGGCGTTAACTGCCTCTGTTACGGCAGCCGATACAGTCACCGCGTTATTGCTGAATAACACAGGCGGTACACTTGATCTTGGCACGGCTACTTTGACTGTGATGGTAAATAAAGCTCCACTAAGGCAAGTCCCGGTCTACTTCTCTACTGCCGACACTATTGATTTTTCCGGTGCCGGAACGGTCGATTGTGATGGGCTCATAGTTGAGGTAAGCGCACTTTGTTTCAGAACTGACTAAAAGGGAATACGCCAAGTTCTGGCGGAATTTAAGCCTGTAGAGACGGCAGCTCTGGCTATCAGTTGTTATGGTGGTGAAACTATTGTCTATGAAGCAGGAGATAACCTCAGTTGGTAACAACTGGTAAGAATTATGGATCGGTAATAAGAAAAGATGACCACTCCAGATACCCTAATAACCGTAGCAAGATATGATCTTCGGGATATTGATGTAGCTGAGTATACTGTTGCCGAGCTTTTAGAGTATCTCAACAGGGCCATATTCCAGCTTGACTATACGTTATCCGGAATCGGGAGCGATCTTGTAATGGCTGAGGATACGAGCAAAACTCTTGTGAGCGGCGACAATTCGGTCGCTGTGCCGACAAATACCATAATTATTACCGATGTGTGGATTGATACTACTCAACTTAGTCCGATGACACCGCCTGCAAGACTTTATTATGAAAGAAAATGGATATCCTCTACTGGACAGCCTGACTATTGGTGTGTGATAGGGCAAAATATTGAATTTGAAGAGACTGCTGATGCTGATTATTCGCTGACTTTATATTTGGACAAAGCAACCGGAACTCTGCTTATTGATGGAACCCTGCCTTATGCAGATCAATTTAATGATACCTTAAGACAAGCAGTGGTTGTTCAGGCCAAAAATCGCAACGAATTTGATGCTGGGATGGATGGAGCTTTAATGAAATTTTTCAGTCAAGCGGTAATGTCAAAAAATATTATGAGACGGTATGCACCACAAATGCCTGCCAGAAGAAAATTGGATTTCTGAAAATGCCGTGGCCTACTTCAAATACTCAACCACGGCAATCACAGCCTTTAATGCTCTGGACTAAACCTCTGGGCCTTAATTCGGTTGTCAATGAAAAGCAATTGCTCCCAGATGAGTTTGCTTCTTGCCAAAATTTCAAGCTCAACGATTTCGGAAAATGGGTAACAAGAGACGGTCTCAAAAAAGTAAGTAGTGTCGCAACTGGCGCCGCAATAAAGCATATTGCCTATATTCCTATAGGAGCAAATACCTATATTTTTTTAGTTGATGCTGATCACAAAATTTACAAATGCACAGGAGTAGAACCCACTATCGATCCGGGTAACGCGCTTGCGACCCTGAGCGGTGAGGCAACCTTGGTGCCATTTAACGGCTATTGTGTCATTCTTGATGGAGATTATATCAAAGTGACGCAGGGGACAACAGTTAGTCTTGCCTATGATGATGGAGTGGGCCACGCGGCCTATCAACATAGCAATTTATGTGCAAATGATGATAATACTCAAAGTCTCTATTCTGGATCAAAAATCCGTTGTGGGACTAAGTTCACTACAGGCGTCTTTACGGGTTATACGATTCCTTTAACTACCTTGGATATTTGGATCAATAAGGCAGGTTCTCCGACGGGCAACATTACGGCTAAATTGTTCAATGCTTCAGGGGACACATTGCTTGCAACATCTGCAGCAATCAACATTGCTACACTAACCACAAACGCCATACAAAAAAGCTTTGTATTTGATGGCAGCTATTTTATGGCCTCGGCCACTGAGTTTATTATCTGCTTAGAATATTCTGGCGGGGGTGCTGCCAATTATCTCAAAGTCCATGGCTCCACGGTAGCATCCGGTGGAGATCAATATTACTATGATGGCACTTGGCACAATGTGTCTACCGCAAATACAAACTTAGGCGTAAAGCCTGGATTGCCACCTAAAGCCAAGTTTGGAGACGTAAAAGATAATAGGCTTTTTGTAGCCGGCGACCCGGACCATCCCGGGTATATTTGGTATTCAAATGTCAATACTGTTTTCGACTGGTCTACCGCTACTTCCCTTTTGTCTACAAACACTGGTTATGATACGGACGGTGGGGGGTATGTTTCTGCGGTTGACGATAACGCAAATTCGTATCCTGTGGGGGGGATTGTCGCTCATTACGGCGATCTCTTTGTTTTCGGAAAAGAGCAACAGCCATATATCTCTCGTTTGACAGGAGCAACTCCTAACGATTTTACTCTCCCGCCATTGTTTCAACAGATATTTACAAATCACAAAACTGTGAAAAGTTTGAGAAACGATGTTTGGCTGGCAAGTGGAGAATCTGTTCATAACATAGCAGGCGTACAAGAATACGGGGATATCAGGACTTATTCTCCTGGCGATCCCGTAAAGAATAAAATAGCTACCTATTTTGATGATAATGCCTTTGCTGAGTATAATCCGGCAGATGGACAATATTTAATCAAACTTAATGGGTATGACAATGTGCTTGTTTGTCATGTAGCATACCCCATAAATTCAGAAGAGGGTCCGACCAGATATCCCTGGTCAGAATACAAATTCAAGAATCTTACTCCGACTGCTTTTGCGTCTTTCAATAATAAATTCTATGTAGGATGTTCAAATTATTATCTTTATAGACTAGATGATACTTTGGTTCAAGATGATGGGGCAACTCCTGACTACGAAATAAAATCAGCAATCCTGGGAATGCCGGGGGCTTCCATCCTTGTACGAGATATGTTTATTGAATTAGCAAGCGCGGCAAATGCAAGCTGGACAATGGCATTTTATCGAAATGGGAGCGATTCGGCATTTCTGAGCAAAAATCTTTCAACCTCTGCCGGTCCAGTTCAATCCCGCTTAAATTTTTCCTGTGATTCAATTCAGGTAAAACTGGATACATTAACTTTTACAAGTCCTGTAAATATCCAGGGATTGGGATTATTGATTGCATCCATGAGAAGTAGAGGACACTGACATGGCTAAAACTCTTTGGCGGCAAACATTTAAGCAAAACGGGGTTCTTCTAAAGAATGCCGGTGTTTCGATTTATCTTGCCGGTACGTCTACACCTGCCCGTGTTTTTGATGCCAACGATAGCCTTCATGACACAGCGCCTCAAATCTATACCGATTCAGCAGGATTCGCTGATTTTTATATTGATCCCGATGATTATTCTAGTGGGCAGCTATTTGACATAGTATGTCAACCCGATGCTCGCTGCAACACTGAAAACGAAGTAAGACTTCCATCTTTACAGATTCTTCAGGATACGGAAGGATACAGAAATTATCGAAATGTATTTGCTCAAACATCTATGCCCACTATAGGTATGCGGGAAAATGACCTCTGGTTTGATACGGATAATGACAATGAACCCTATAGATATGATGGAACCAACTGGTCTTCAATAAGAGACGGCACAATAGCAACAGCGGCCAACACCGCTAATTGGAGTCAGATAGCAGATGATGATACCCATAAACCTGACGATGGCGCTGATGTAACTAGTGCTAATAATTGTCTCAATCCTGGTGATTATACATCACAGCATAATTGTCTCAATCCTGGTGATTATACATCACAGCATAATTGTCTCAATCCTGGTGATTATACAGCCAGTCATACGGCCGATAACACGGTTTATGTAAATGGTTCTACCACCCAAGCAGCCTATGGCTTTGATATGTATGGCGAATTTAGAATGCGCGCTGGGCAAGCTATAGATTTCCGTAGTTCAGGAGATGTGTTTTATGCGGCTATATTTGCAGATAATAATTATTTATATGTGCACTGTAATCGTGGAATTTACATGACTGCTGAAAGTGGTTATGCCTTGAGATTGAAATGTTCATATGAAGTGCAGATTTTTTCCCCAGCCATGGTTCCTTATACTAATTTATCTACAGATTTGGGATCACTTAGTTATAGATTCAGGGATTTATATGTACGTCATGTCAATACAAGTGGACAAGTAGCTTGCGTAGATATAGTGAGAGCTTATAAGGCTGCTGGAAGACTTAAACTTTATAGCATTGTAGACCATTCTTTCTTGAGTCAGTATGAGTTTGAATTTACAACATAATCTATAATTTTGGGAAAAATAAATGAACACAGAACTTAGAGAATCAATTAAAGTAACAAGGGAAGAATTGACATTACTGCGATTTGCATTTGATCTCGAAACAGAGAGAATGCAAGTTGAGGCTGTCAACAAAAAGTATGATGTTAATAACGAGCTAATTAATTCTGAACCGGTCCGGCTAATTTTCAGAAATGAAAGGTATAAAAAAGCCAGAGATTTTTGTTTAGCTGTTAATGCCAATACACCTGAGAGAATTCTCAATATGCTTTTACGGAAACTGGAAATAGATAGAAAGCTTAGTGATAATACGTTATGCGAATCTTTGCCGGAAGGTGTACTGCCTCATAGGGGGATAAAAAAATAATGGAGCAAAAACAGAATCAAGAATTACTTGTTAGGGTACAAGATAAATTTGTTCCTTTTATGAGAAATTTCGATGCTGAAAACCGAGGCAATCGCCTAAGTAAAGAAATCATTGCTGGATTTGGTGGATTCTTAGAAAATCTTGTTATGGAAATACTTGAAGAAGAACTGAGCAAGAAAAAAGGGCAGTCAGATTCTATATTGGATACAAAGACTGATGAGATATAATCAATGAGTTTCCCAACTGGTTGGGGCCGCAAATGTGCCCTAGTAATACAATCAAGCAAGGTTGATGCCAATCAGGTAAACTTTCCTGTTTTGCTGACAAAGGATACTTTGCCATCTGAGATGTTTGATGCAGATGGAAGCTACCCTGCGCTCAGTGGTGGTGGTGATATCCGTTTTTCGTCTGATAGCGCTGGGGACACCCAACTTGCCTGTGAAGTTGTTACCTCCACGATTGATAATGACCCAGCCAATGGAGTTGCCGAGATTTGGGTAAAAGTTCCTTCAATAAGCTCTTCATCTAACACAACCATTTACGTTTGGTATCATAAGTCTGGAGAAAGCCAGCCTGCAATAGACAATGCTTATGGTGCTGAGAATGTGTGGGACAGTAATTTTATTATGGTTCAGCATATGAATGATGCGACCACTTCTACCATTACTGATTCTACAAGTAATAGTAATGATGGGACGAAAAAAGCTGCGAATGAACCAATAGAGGCTACTGGGAAAATAGGTAAAGGGCAGGATTTTGATGGTAGTGCTTCTGGCGATGATTATATAACACCAGCTAATATGCTTGTAGTTAATAATACCTCTTGGTCTATAAGTGCTTGGATTAGATCATCTGGA
>Ga0307992_1000720_pt1 | contig 20402 bp, 15 predicted proteins | sample EllFjometagen133_FD_203162 | JGI IMG/M metagenome (GOLD analysis project Ga0307992, IMG submission 203162) | Marine microbial communities from Ellis Fjord, Antarctic Ocean - #133 | ecosystem: Environmental > Aquatic > Marine > Unclassified | place: Southern Ocean | collected 2014-10-08
TCAGACGGAGTGATAACCTCGACATCGCCGGGGATTTTTAAATCCTTAACATAAATACGGTCCTCAATGGTTTTGAGGCAAGATATATCCACCTCAATTTCGTGAGGGATGTTTTGGGGCAGAGCTTTTATTTTAATTTCCTTTAAAACTTTTACTATAATAAGGCCTTCTTTTTCAGCCGGAGCAACACCTTTAAATTCAAGAGACACTTCAGTTTCAATTTTGGTGTCCCGACTTACCACATAGAAATCAATATTGAGAGGGTTCCGGGTTATTGGGTGAATCTGGACGTTGGAAATAAGGGTGGAAATAGATTTTTTTTCACCTTCAATATCAATTTCAATAATAGTATCTTTTCCCGCCTTTTTATATATTTCAATGAATTTTTGTTTAGGTATAGAAAGATGAATATTATTTATTCCCGGACCGAAGAGTTCGGCAGGAATAATACCCTCTTTTCGAAGATTTTTTACTTTTTTACCCAAAATTTCCCGTTTTTCTGCTTTTAATATTGTAGCCATAAATTAGTATTGCGGGTAAGTATTAAGATTTTTTCTTGGCCTTTTTCTGGCGAGTTTTAAAACGCTCGGCGCGTCCGGCAACATCGATTAACTGTTTCTTGCCGGTGTAGAAAGGGTGGCATTTGTTACAGATTTCTATTTTAATATTTTTTTTGGTAGAGCCAACAGTGAAAGTGTTACCACAAGCGCATTTTACTTCGGCTTTATCATAATATTTTGGATGGATGTCTTTTTTCATGAATTTGATTTTAGTTTTTGTTTGGTTCTTAGAGTCTTTGTTTTGTTATACTAACTTAATTGTGTTAGATTGTCCAATTCTTAAAATAATTTTACTATAGCATCACGACGGCCGTCGTGATGCTATAGTAAATTAATAATGGACGTTCAACGTCCATTAATTGGTTGTTTTAGAAGCTATTTTTTGGTATTATAAGAGTGAGGAACCCTCTTGGGTTTTTTAAAATTGATTAAAAAATAAACTAAATGACTGAGAGAAAAAGCACTAATAGGAAAAAAATTTCAGGTAAGAAATCGATTAATCGGAAGGTGGTATCGAAGAAAAACAGCTATAGCGCCGAGGATATTTACGTTTTGAAAGGCTTGGAGCCGGTCAGGAAAAGACCGGGTATGTATATTGGTTCTACCGGTTCGGATGGTCTTCATCACTTGATTTATGAAGTTGTGGATAATTCTATAGACGAAGCGATGGCTGGATACGCTGAAAATATTATAATTGAGCTTTTACCGAATAACCAAGTGCGAGTAACTGATGACGGACGGGGGATTCCGGTTGAATATCATAAACAGAGCGGCAAGTCGGCTTTGGAGACAGTAATGACAACTCTTCACGCCGGAGGAAAATTTGACAGCAAATCGTACAAAGTGGCCGGAGGTCTTCATGGTGTTGGAGTTTCGGTAGTTAATGCTCTTTCGGAGAATTTGCAGGCTGAGGTTTGCAGAGACGGTAAAAGATATGTTCAAGAGTATAAGAGAGGAAAAGCAAAAAGTAAGGTAAAAAGGCGGGGTAGTTGCGAGAAGAATGGAACCACTATTATTTTTGAACCTGATTCGGAAATTTTTATTGACAGTGCTCAGTTCAACTTTGAACGGATTATAAACCATCTTCGCCAACAGGCTTATCTTACCAAAGGCCTTCGAATTAATATTTTAGATAAAAGAAAAGAAGAGAGGAATTCCTATGGATTTTATTTTGAAGGCGGACTTCAATCATACCTCACTTATCTCGTGGGTAATGCTAACCGGATTCAAAATAATCCTTTCTATGTTCAAAGGGAACAAAATAGTATTGGTATTGAAATTGCTTTTGTTTATACCGACGATGTAGAAAGCGAAGAACACGCTTTTGCTAATAATATTTATACTGCTGACGGAGGAACGCATCTTACCGGTTTTCGCTCGGCGCTTACCCGAATTCTTAATGACTATGCCCGCAAGGAAGGAATTTTGAAAGAGTCGGATGATAATTTGACAGGTGAAGATGTTCGGGAAGGTTTAGTGGCGGTAATTTCGGTGAAACTTAGCTCACCGCACGAACCTCAATTTGAGGGCCAGACGAAAGCGAAGTTGGGTAATCCGGAGGTGAGAAGCGCGGTTGAAACGGCGATGTTTGACGCCCTTTTGGAGTTTTTAGAGAGACGTTCGTCTGACGCCAAGAAAATTTTAGAGAAGAATATGTTAGCGGTTAGAGCTAGAAAGGCAGCTAAAGCAGCTAAGGAAACCGTGCTTCGAAAGGGAGCGTTAGAAGGTTTGGCACTGCCCGGTAAGCTTGCCGATTGTATATCCCGGAAACCGGAGAAATCAGAACTTTTTATAGTGGAAGGCGACAGCGCCGGCGGGAGTTGTAAAAACGGACGTGACCGTAATACCCAAGCTATTTTGCCTTTACGAGGTAAAGTATTGAATGCTGAGAAGAATAGATTAAGCCGCCTGCTTAAAAATAATGAAATAAGATCTCTCGTTATTGCTTTAGGGACAGCTATTGCCGAAGAATTCGATGTTTCAAAGATAAGGTATCACAAGATAATCATTGCCACGGATGCGGATATTGACGGAGCTCACATTAGAACCTTACTTTTAACTTTATTCTACCGATATTTTAAAGAGGTTATTGAACAGGGTTATCTTTATATTGCCCAGCCGCCTTTATATCAAATTCAGAAAGGCAAGGAAAAGAATTATGTCTACACGGAAGATGAGTATAAAAAGATGATTAAGGAAATGGGGAATAAGATTACCATTCAGCGATATAAAGGCTTAGGTGAAATGAATCCGGAACAGCTTTGGGAAACAACTATGGATCCTGAGAATCGGATTTTGAAGCAGGTTGAAATTGAAGACGCAGCCGAAGCAGATAACATGTTTGACATTTTGATGGGTAGCGACGTAGCGCCTCGGAAGCGGTTTATCCAAGCCTATGCCAAAACGGTCAGGAACCTGGATATATGATTATACTGTCGGTTACTTGATATGAATTTTGTAAAGTGGTAAAGTTTTTAGATATGTTTAAGAAGGCAGTAAAATTTTTAAAAGAATCACGCCAAGAATTCAAGCGAGTTAATTGGCCTACCAGAGAGGAAACTGTCCGATATACATTAATAGTAATTGGTATTTCGGTTGCAGTCGCAGTTTATTTGGGGCTTCTTGATTATGTATTTACCAATATTTTAAAGGTGATTATTCCCACAATAGCGGGCTAGGGAAATAAACCTTAAGTGAAGCGTAAATTATGGCCAATAACAAGAAACATACAACTTTAGATGATTCGGAAGAGAATAAAGAGCGACATTGGTATGCCGTTCATACTTATTCCGGATATGAGGATGCCGTAGCTCGTTATCTCAGTCAGCGGGTAGATTCATTAGCGATGAATGACAGAATTTTTAATGTGATTGTACCTAAGGAAATGAGAATAAAAATTCGCGGTGGCAAACGGCATGTGATAGAAGAAAAAATTTTTCACGGCTATGTTTTAGTGGATATGATTCTTGACCAAGATTCCTGGTATGTGGTTCGAAATACCCCCCGAGTAGCCGGTTTCGTAGGGCCTGATCCGGCAAATCCCACTCCGCTTTCCAAAGAGGAAGTGGATAGTATTACGCAACGAATGGCTGAAAAAGAGCCGGTTCATAAAGTTGATTTTAAAAAGGATGAATCAGTAAAGATTATTGATGGGCCCTTTAAAGACCGTGATGGCAAAGTGGTTAAAATTGACGAGGCTCGTGGCAGAGTAAAAGTGGTAGTTCCAATGTTTGGTCGAGACACCACGGTTGAATTAGATACTTTGCAGGTAGAGAAAATTTAGTAAAACAAACTAACTTATACAAATATGGCAAAAGAAATACAAGTAGTATTAAAATTGCAGATACCAGCCGGTCAAGCTACGCCGGCGCCGCCTGTTGGTCCGGCGCTTGGTCAGCACGGTGTTAATATCGGTGAGTTTATTAGCAGGTTTAATGAGGAAACTAAAGAAATGGGCGGGGAGCTTATCCCAGTTGAAATTACGATATATAAAAACCGAAGTTTTGATTTAGTTTTTAAAACACCGCCCGCCTCATATCTTTTAAAGAAAGCGGCCGGGATAGAAAAAGGTTCTGGTGAGCCCCACAAAGTAAAAGTGGGAACGGTAACTAAGGAAGATATTAAAAAAATTGCCGAGCGAAAAATGAAAGATTTAAACACTAATGATATTAATGCAGCGGTAAAAATCATTGAAGGAACCGCGCGTAATATGGGGATTGACGTAGTTTAAACTGGATATGCCGGAATATAAACCAACTATAGGGCTTGAAATCCATATTCGATTGGATACAAAGACAAAAATGTTTTGTCCTTGTAAAAATGATCCAGACGAGAATCAACCAAATGTGAATATCTGCCCTATTTGCTTAGCCCACCCGGGAACATTGCCGACTATAAACGAGGAGGCGGTGCGTAAGGTGGTGCTTTTTGGATTAGCGCTTGGTGGAAAGATAGCCAAGAAAACCAACTTTGACCGGAAAAGCTACTTTTACCCTGATCTCCCGAAAGGTTTTCAGATTTCCCAATATGACGACCCATTAGTTTCCGGCGGGGAGCTTAAAGAAATTCGAATAACTAGAATTCATTTAGAAGAAGACGCCGGACGATTAGTCCATACCGAAGGAGGTTTTGTAGAAGAAGGGATGAGTAAATCAAGTTTAGTTGATTATAACCGGGCCGGCACGCCACTGGCTGAACTTGTTACCGAACCGGATTTGGTTAGCGCTAAACAGGTGGTAGAATTTGCTCGAGAGCTCCAACTTATTTCACGTTATCTCGGTATTTCGGATGCGGATATGGAGAAGGGAGAAATGCGTATTGAAGCGAACGTTAGCCTTAATATGGGTACCAGAGTAGAACTTAAAAATATAAATTCTTTTCGAGTTGTCAGCCAGGCAATTGGATATGAAATAGCAAGACAGAAAAAACTTTTGGAAAGAGGTGAGAAAGTTATTCAAGAAACGAGAGGTTGGAATGCTAAGAATCAGAAAACTTGGTCTCAGCGCAGTAAAGAAGAAGCCCATGATTACCGATACTTCCCGGAGCCGGATTTGCCGCCGCTTGACCTGAGTGAGTGGGATTTGGAAAATATGAAAGCGGAATTACCGGAACTGCCGGAAGCAAAAAGAAATCGTTTTGCGAAAGAGTTTGAATTAAAAATGGAAGACGTTGAACCTTTGATTAATAACGAGCGTGAGGCGGAATATTTTGAAGAAATTATTTCAGAGTTGAGAATATTTAATAAGAAGGCTGATGTTAAATCGGCTTATAATTATTTTACCGGCGAGCTTAGAGGATTAATGAATGACCGAGGAGCGAAGTTTGAGGATTTAAAAATTTCTCCGGAGGAGTTTGCTCATTTTGTGCATATGACTTCAAGCGGCGAACTCTCAAGTCGGCTGGCTAAGAATATGCTTGCTTTAATGTTTGAAACCGGCAAGGACCCGGAGACGATTAAAGAAGAAGGTGGATTTGAAGTAATTAGTGGAGAGAATGAACTTGAGAAAGTTGTTAGAGAGGTGGTTAATGAAAACGAAAAAGCTGTCTTGGATTACAAGAAGGGTAAAGAGGAAGCAGTTAAATTTTTAGTGGGGCAAGTAATGGCAAAGAGTAAAGGGCAGGCTGATCCCAAAAAAGCAGTAGGAGTTTTTAAAAAGGTTTTGGGGGAATAAATACTGACTAATTCAAAAACTTTTGAATTAAGTCAATTGCTTCGTCTTTTTCTTTTATCCAATGAATTGATTTATTGCGTTTAAACCAAGTTATTTGACGTTTAGCGTATTTGTAACTGTTGTTTTCTATTCTTTTTTTCATTTCCTCTTTTGATATTTTATTTTGGAGATACTCTGCGGAATGCCGGTATTCAAGTCCGAATGATTCTAATCGTTCCCAGGAGATTCCTTCTTTGTGAAGTTTTTCTGTTTCTTTTAATAATCCTTTTTTAATTCTTAATTCGAGTCGATTTTTTAATCTCTCTTTTAATTCCCGACGGTTTGTTTTAAGGCCGATAAAAAGAGGAGTATAAGGAGATTCTGAATAATTTGTTTTTGGGACCGGTTTCTTGGTTACTTCAATTATTTCCAAAGCTCTTATAATTCGTTGTTTGTTATTCGGGTTTATATTCTCGGCTCTTTCCGGATCCAGTTTTTTTAATTTTCGGTATAGTTGTTCGGTTAATTCTTTCTGGAGTTTTTTGCGTAGTTTGAATTGGGGCGGTACTTTAGGAAGGTTTAGATTAAATAAAAGAGTATCAATGTAAAATCCGGTACCGCCGACAATTATAGGAAGATAATTCCTTTCTAAAATTTCTTTGATGGCTTTTTGACCAAGGCGCTTAAAGTCCACTACTGAGAATTGTTTTTCAGGACTTACGATATTAAGGAGATGATGACAGATATTTTCTGAGTAGAGCCCGTCTCTCTTTTTTACAAGAGGCACTTTATTAGAACCGATGTCCATTCCAATGTATACCTGACGGGAATCAGCCGAGATAATTTCGCCATTAAATTTCTTAGCAATTTCTATTGCCAAACTGCTTTTTCCCGAGGCAGTGGACCCGACAATCGCTATTATTTTTGGTTTGTTTATCATATCTTTATAATAATACCAAAAAGCGACGCTGGAAACGCCGCTTGTTTTTATTTTAGAAGCTTTACCCCCTTTCTTTGATTTCCTTAGTGATTTTCTTTATAAATTCCTCAATTTTGACAATTTCAGTTTTCCCTTCATGTCTTTTTCTAACATTAACAGAGTTCGTTTTCTTTTCTTTGTCGCCAACTACAAGAACATACGGAATTTTTTGGGTTTCGGCGTTTCTAATTCGCTTACTGAGAGTATCGTCGGGATTGTAAATTTCAACATAGACATTCTCCTTTTTAAGTCTTTTAAAGAGCTCCTCGGCGTAACTCACATGTTCTTTACTAATCGGAAGAACTGCGACTTGGGTTGGAGCGAGCCAGGTTGGAAAGTCACCGGCGTAATGTTCAATTAGAACGCCGAAGAATCTTTCCATTGAACCTAGCAAAGCGCGGTGAATCATGAACGGCCGTTCCTTTTCTCCTTTCTCATTTATAAAATTCATATCAAATCTTTGTGGTAGATTAAAATCAAATTGTATAGTAGTGCATTGCCATTCTCGCCCGAGCGAGTCCTTTATCTTTATATCAATTTTAGGTCCATAAAATACACCTCCGCCTTCGTCAATTTCATATTCAATGTTTTGTTTTTTGAGAACGTTTTCCAGTTCTTTTGTGGCAATTTCCCAATCCTTTTCCTTACCCGCATATTTTTCAGGCCTTGTGGAAAGGTAAGTATTATATTCAGAAAATCCAAAGTCGCCTAGCATTTTTATAGCGTGTTTAACTAATTTTGAGAGTTCCTCGGGCATCTGTTTGGGTTGGCAGAAAAGATGGGCGTCGTCCTGAGTAAATCCTCGCACTCGTGTAAGACCGTGAAGAGTACCCGAGCGTTCGTACCGGTAAACCGTCCCGAGTTCCGCATATTTTATAGGCAGGTCGCGATAGCTTCTTATTTTTGAATTGTAGACCCGTACATGAAACGGACAGTTCATTGGTTTTAAGAGATATTCTTCTTTCACCTCGCTTTCTATGTTTTTCTGCGCTTCCTCCAAACTGCGGCTTACTTCAATAGGAGGGTACATACTTTCGTTGTAAAAGTTCCAATGCCCGGAAATTTCCCACAGTTTGCGATTCGCAATGTGCGGCGTGTAGAGCCATTGATAATCGACATTTGATAACTCTTCATATAAATAATCCTCAATAATTTTTCTTATATGTGCCCCTTTAGGCAGCCAAAGAACAAGGCCTTGTCCGACCTCCTCATCTATCATAAAGAGTTCAAGTTCCTTTCCTATTTTACGATGGTCTCTTTGTTTTGCTTTTTCTATTTGTTCGAGGTAGTCATTTAATTCGCTTTTTGACTCAAATGCCGTGCCATAAATACGGGTAAGCATTTTGTTTGATTCATTACCTCGCCAATAAGCGCCGGCGACGTGAGTTAATTTGAAAGAATCAGGATTTATTTCCTTAGTGTTTTTCACATGACCGCCGCGGCAAAGGTCAGAAAAAATATTACCGGTTTCATATACGGAAAGTTTCTTTCCTTCTTTTATATATTCATTTATAAGGTCAAGCTTGAAGGGCTGGTCTTTAAAAAGTTTTTTAGCTTCATTTTCGGTTACTTCTCGACCAGAGAAAAGGAGTTCTTCTTTAATGTATTTTCGTATTTTCTCCTCAAGTTTTTTGAGGATATTTTCATTTATTAAAACATCTTCCGGGAAAAGGAAATCATAATAAAATCCGTTCTCAATCACCGGTCCGATACCGAGTTTGACACCGGGATATTTTTCAAGAACAGCCGCGGCCAGAAGATGAGCCAGGGAGTGGCGGATATTATTTAATTTTTTATTATCTTCAGGCATCGTGGTTATTATTACAGTTTATTAGAGGTTAGGCAAAGAGTAATGGATAATAAGTTTCCTTACAATTCTTTTACTTTATCGCAGATAAGTTTTGCTTCTTCATCCCGATTGGAAAGGCGGCCTTTTAGTAAAACTATTTTATTTTCTTCCCAAATCCGGCTGTTTTCTTGAAGCGTGTCGGCAAAAACCAGAACTTCCATAGCATCTTCCTGGTCTTCAATTTTAACGAAGAGCATAGGCTTGCCGTTCTTGGTGAAGATTTTTTTAATACTGGATATAAGACCGGCGGTTGTGTAATATCCATGGTTGCCATTGCCGTTATTTACAACTTCCTTAATTGATTTTACATTATCGCCTAAGTTTCCGGCGTATTTACTAAAAGGATGGTCGGTGAGATAAATTCCGAGAAGTTCTTTTTCCCAGGCAAGGATTCTATTTTTACCGATATTTTCTTTGGCCGGTTTGAGATTTAAAGTTATCATTGGCTTCTTGCCGAAAAGATTAGTTTGGTTATTTTCTTTAACCCGACGGAATTCTTGGTTAATTTTCAGCATTTCATCAATATTTTCAAGAAGTTGAATCCGATTTTTATTCAAAGAGTTAAGCGCCCCGCATTTTATTAAGCTCTCTAGGGATTTTTTATTCATATCTCGATGGTGGATTCGGGAAAGGAAATCGATAATATTTTGATATGGCCCTCCTTGAATTCGTTCTTCTATTATTATATCGGCAATATTGCGCCCGATATTTTTAATAGCGGAAAGCCCGAAGCGAATATTATTATCATCGTCAATAGTGAAATTGTGATAACTTTGATTGATATCCGGTGGAAGAACTTCAATATTGAGATGGCGAGTTTCAGCGATTAAGAAATTGATTCGGTCTACGTCATTACCGGAAGTATTTAAGAGGGCGGTCATAAATTCAACCGGATAATGAGATTTGAGATACGCAGTTTGATAACTAATCATAGCGTATGAGGCAGCATGGGAATTATGAATAATAATGTCATTGGCGATAAAGTTGTGATGTTTGGGTACGGTGATGTCGTAAGTGTCCTTTATACCTTCGTACTTAATGTTTACTACCTTGTCCCAGAATATATCTGAGTCTGAGAGCGTTTGAAGTTTTTCGTTTCCAGTTTCTTCGGCAATTTTAGCGACGGTTTCTCTGAGGTATCCCACCTTTTTTTTATCTTTCATAAATAGTCTCCAGGATATACCGGTTTGTCGTTGAAATTCTCTGAAGTTTGAAGTTTTGATTTTTGCAGCTTCGCGTATTTTGTCAATGACTAAGGAAACAGGGATGGTATCAAAACTGCCTCTGGCGGAATTATTTTTGATGCTGCCGTTTATGATAGGGTGAGTTTTCATTATCTCCTTAGCCGTTGTTGCCTTTTTACCTACAAAATATTTTCCAAAGGTGTTAATAAATTTAGCAATGTTGTTGTAGCGGGTTACGGTTACAGTGTAGCCGGTTTTAAAACCGCCGCGGTATTTGAATTTTTTGGTGTGAATGGCAGATAAGATATTGAATCGAAGAAGGAAATGTTGAAAATCCTGAGCAATCTGTTTAGAAGAAGTAGCGTAGAAAATTTGCGGATCTCGTTTATTGTTTACACAACCGTCGCCTTGGAACATTTTACTGATAAGTAGAGCGAGATCTTTGTTTGGAAGGCGAAACACAAATTCAGGAAAGACTTTTTTCGTAGCTGTTTTTCCTTTTATATTCAGTGAGTTTATCCATTCTACGGCTTCTGATTTTTCTTTCACATTTTTTCTTTTGGAGTATACAGAGACAGCTGATTTACTGTTATCTATTTTGCCCACAGTATTGCCAAATTTTTCCAGGTTTTTAATGTAATCATCTATTTCTAATTTTTCCTTGGAGTAAAAGTAAAATCCGTGAGGATGGCAAAGATTACCTTCGGCTATTAGATAACCAAGAACGACAAGTTTATATTTTCCTTCAGATTTAGAGTTTTTTGGTTCCAGAAGTTTTCTTGGAACAGCAATTCGGTCGCCTTCTTTTATATTTTTAAGATTTTGCCAACCTTTCTCAGTATAGAGTGGGTGATTACTAGTAACGGTTATTTCCCGACCACTTCTGGTTTTGACTTTCCAAACTTTTTTCTTGCCATTGTAATAGGTTTTAGTAGCTTTTGTTTTTTTTAGTTTGAGCGTGTTTTCGTTTAAAAACACAATATCTTGTTTATTCTTATTTTCGTGAATTTTTTTTATAGGAGTCAGCTTACCCGTTTCAGGATTGTAGATTCTTGTATCTCCGGTTACGCAGCGATTGAAACCATAGCGGGCGAAGGGTGGGAAGATTTCCCAAATTTTTTCGGCGGTTTTTTGCTTAATGCCATTTTTAACCATGCCGTTTATGAGTTTCCCTTTTTGTTTATTTAAGAGCGACTTAATTTTCTTTCCGATTGCTTTCCGTAAAATATCAGCTTCGCCTAGAGAAAAACCGGCCAAATCGCGGGCAATTTTCATCATCTGTTCCTGATAAATACCAATACCGTAAGTAGAAGTGAGTATTGGTTCAAGTTTTGGATGAAGAAAAGAAACTTCTTCCTCGCCGAATTTTCGTTTGATGTAATGAGGGATAAGATCTATTGGACCCGGTCGATATAAGGAAACCATAGCGATAATATCTTCAAATTCGTTTGGTCGAAGTTGTTTCAGGTAATGTTTAAGCCCTGATGACTCTAACTGAAAAACGCCGGTGGTTTCACCCTGTTGAAGGAGCTTGTAAGTCTTTTTGTCATCAAGCGGTATTTTATTAATATTAATTTGTTTCCCATGTCGTTCCTGAATTGAGCGTAGAGCATTTTCAATAATAGTGAGGTTTTTTAATCCTAAAAAGTCCATTTTAAGAAGTCCTAAGGCTTCAACGCTATGCATTTCAAACTGAGTTATAATTGTATTTTCTCCTTGGGGGGCTTTTTGGAGGGGCACACAGTTGATAAGGGGATCGGGAGAGATTACTAACCCGCAGGCGTGAACTGATGCGTGGCGGACAACACCCTCAAGTTTTTTAGCGGAATCAATCAGTTTTTTAGCATCGTCGTCGGATTCATATTTTTCTTTTAGTTCATTAACCGAACTTAGAGCTTTATCAATTGATGCTTGAAAGGGGATTAGTTTGGCAATTTCGTCGCAGAAACTGTAAGGATATCCCAAAGCTCGGCCGGTATCCCGAATAGCAGCCCGAGCAGCCATAGTTCCAAAAGTAATAATTTGAGCTACGTTGCTATCGCCGTATTTTTCGCGAGTGTAGGCAATTACTTCATCTCGACGGACATCGGTAAAATCAATATCAATATCAGGAACTTGAACTCGTTCTGGGTTTAGAAATCGTTCGAAAAGAAGCTCGTATTTAATAGGGTCAATGTCGGTTATTCCTAAAATATATGAAACAATACTGCCGGCGGCCGATCCCCGACCGGGACCGACTACAATATCATGGTGTTTGGCCCAATAAATAAAGTCCTGAACAATTAAAAAGTAGTCAGCGAAACCGGTTTTTTTAATAACATCAACCTCCATTTTTATCCGTTCTCTTACTTCGTCGGTTATTTTGTCGTACCGCTCAGGAAGACGTTTCTTAATAAGTCGTTTTAGATATTCTTGGGCTGGCTTGCCGTCCGGAGTTTTGAAATTGGGAATTTTGTTTTTTCCAAGTTTAATATCAACGTTGCATTTTTTGGTAATTTCCTGAGTGGTTTCAAGAGCTTCCGGGGTGTCTTTGAAATATTCAGCCATTTCCTCAGGAGAGGCAAAATGAAGGTCAAATTTTTTCATGGACATTCGGTTGTCGTCATTAACTAAATTGTGGGTTTGGATGGCAAGAAGAGTTTCGTGGGCGTCTTGGTCTTCCTTATTAATATAATGAGTATCTTGGGTGGCAACGGTTCTTACTCCGATTTTTTTGGCGAGCGTTTTCAGAGGTTTGTGAAGTTCTGGAAAATGGTGCTGGAGTTCAATGTAATAATCACTGCCGAAAAGAGATTGGAACCAGCGAGCTCGTTCCTCAGCTCTTTTGGCCTTACCTTGATTTATAAGAGAGGGAATTTCTCCGGAGATGCAGCCGGAGAGACAAAGCAAGCCGTCGTGGTATTTTTCAAGAAGTTCGTCGTCAATACGAGGTTTGTAATAAAAACCTTCAAGATTAGCTTTTGTAACTAATTTTATTAAGTTTTGCCAGCCAAGATTGTTTTTAGCAAGGAGAGTTAGATGATATTGACTGCGATCAATTTTACCTTTTTGACTTTGTCGGCCGTTAGGAGCGTAATATGCCTCAAAGCCCATAATTGGTTTTATCCCGGCCGCGCGGGCTTTTTTGAAAAATTCAATGGCGCCGTATAAATTGCCGTGGTCAGTTAGAGCTACGGCATCCATATTGTATTCCTTAGCTTTTTCAATGATATTTTCAATCTTGGACAAGCCGTCCAATATTGAATAGTGAGAATGTACATGTAAGTGGGTAAACCCTTTATTCATTGTTTTATTGTTCCATTGTTTCATTGTTGTAATTTCTGATTTGTGTACTAAATAAGTTGATTGGTTAATTTGACAAAACGATTTTATAAGAATCTAAATCATTAAGTTGTAAATATTTCTTTTCCATAACAATGAATCAATGAAGCCATGAGACAATGAAACTATTCTTTATAAGATTATACCTCAGAGTTTTTTAATAGTAAAAGCTTCGTGTTATAATAGACGTATGTCATCAGTATTAAAATTTTCCTTTGTTTTACTCGGAATAGCGCTAGCTTTTGTAGTTGCGATTGTACCGTCGCTTCAGAAAGTTAAAGAAGCCGAGAGTAAAGCCCAGGTGGTAATTGGAGAACAAATTATTATTGCCAAGATTGCAAAAACCCCCGGGGAAAAAGAGAGGGGGCTTTCAGGTGTGAGTTATTTAAGGGTTAACGATGGAATGCTTTTTATCTTTGATGAGAAAGATTACCATTCCCTCTGGATGAAAGATATGAGAATACCTATTGATATTATTTGGATTTCAGGAGATGAGATTGTGGGTTTTGAAAAGTATGTTATGCCTGAGTTTGATAAGGACATATCAGAGCTTACAATATATAAACCGCAGGCGCCGGTGGATAAAATACTGGAAGTTCGAGCCGGACGGGTTAAACTTTTAAACGCTAAGGTGGGTGATAAGGTAAAGATGAAGCCGATTATACCAGGAAAAAATTAGATAGAAGCACAATGTTATATTAATCATTAAAGGCGCGAGATAAAATTAATAAAATAATTATGACAAAAATAGTAATAAATGGGTTTGGCCGCATCGGTCGGCTTTTTTTTCGGCAGGTTTATCAAAGGGAGGATATTGAAATAGTTGCGATTAATGACTTAGGGGACATTAATACCTTGGCATATCTTTTGAAGTATGATTCTGTTTATGGTCGGTTTTCCGGCAAGGTTGAGATAAAAGATGGAAGTCTTGTTATTGACGGCAAGGAAATTAAATATTTTCAGGAGAAGGATCCCGAAAAATTGCCTTGGGGTGAAATGGAAATTGATATTGTAATTGAAGCAACCGGCTTTTTTACCGAGTACAGTAAAGCCAAGAAGCATCTCACAGCCGGAGCTAAACGAGTAATAATTACAGCTCCTAGCAAAGGAGAGGAAGGCGTTGAAGGAAAAACAGTTTTGATGGGAGTTAACGATAAAGATTCAGAGGGTGTTGTTATTACTTCCAATGGTTCATGTACCACGAATGCTGTTTCGCCGGTGATGTGTATTTTAGGGGAAGAGATTGGAATTGAGAAAGCGATTTTGAATACCATTCACGGATATACCTCCACCCAAAATGTTGTAGACGGTCCGCCGAAGGATTCTAAAGTAAGGCGGGGGAGAGCCGCCGCCCAGAATATAATTCCTTCAACAACCGGAGCGGCCATTGCAGTGACAAAAGCCATTCCGGAGTTTGAAAATCGGTTTGACGGAATTGCCCTGAGAGTTCCGGTGATAGCCGGTTCGGTAGCCGACATAACATTTATTGCCAAGAAAAATACCACCGTGGAGGAGATAAACGAAGTATTTAGAAAAGCGGCTAAAGAATCAAAATGGGAAAACATATTTACGGTAACCGAAGACCCGATTGTATCCTCGGATATTATTGGTGAACCATATGGAGCGATTGTTGATCTTTCATTTACACGTGTAGTAGATGGGAATTTAGTGAAGGTTCTCTCTTGGTATGACAATGAGTTTGGATATGTAATGACTTTAATAAAGCACGTGATGAGCGTTATATAACTCATAGGAAATTAATTCGGGGACAGTCCCCTAAAAACAAGAGCTGGGAACCCGCATCCAGAGTGGTCTCCAAGGCGAAAAATTGAATTTGTCAAAAAATCAATGCGAAAAATTAATCAATGTAGGGAAGTTTAACATCTTTATTTTTAATTAGGGGGTGTTCAACACCCCCTAATTGTTTAAATAACAATTGATGGGTGTTCAACACCCATCAATTGACTTAAGCGCGCTCAACCATACCACATTTCCTCTCATTCCTGATACAATAAAGATAGATAATAGGTGATAGATAATAGATAATGGGTTATAGTTAACTCCTAACTTTTCTGTTTTGATTTTTGAACATTTGAATTTAGATATTGTTTAGAATTTAGATATTAGATATTAGAATTTAATTTTATTATTTAGGAATGAAGCCGAGATATATATATTTTGGAGTTATAATTTTACTTTTTATTCTTCTTGGCGCATCGGTTGTGGTTGGTTTGAAACTATGGGTGAAGAATAAAGAGTTAATCCGGGAAAATACTCCGCAGGCCAAAATTTATTACCCTAGTTATAATCAAAATACCTTTATTAATGACGATGGCGGAAAGAATGGGATTGACGGACAAAGTTTTTCGGACAAGAGGGAAGAGCTCGTTCGCAATCAGCAAAGTTTCGCAACGGTAGACCTTAAAGAGATGGAAATAGTTTTGTATGAGGAAGGAGAGGAAAAAGAAAACTATCCGATTTTAAGCAAGGGTCGGGAAGGCAGTTGGTGGGAAACCCCAACCGGTTTTTATGCCGCCCTTACTAAAGAAACCAACCATTTTTCGTCAATAGGGAAAGTTTGGATGCCTTGGAGCATCCAGTTTTACGGTAATTTTTTTATTCACGGCTGGCCGTATTATGAAAACGGAGAGCCGGTAAGTCAAAGCTATTCCGGCGGTTGTATTCGATTATCGGACGAAAGCGCTGAATCAGTTTTTAAATTTGTGGAGAAAGGTATGCCGATATTAGTTTATGATTTTGAAGAGAAGCCGGTTCTTTTTTCAAGAATTATCCCGGAGCAATCAGTACTTCGACCTCCTGTCATCTCGGCTGAGGCGGCTATGGTAAGTGATCTTGATACCGGAGAAGTGGTTTTAAATAAGGAAACTGACGCGGTGCGGCCGGTTGCTTCACTTGTAAAATTAATGACCGCTACGGTGGCGAGTGAATTAATTTATCTTGAACGGGGAGTGATAATTACTCCAAATATGCTTACTGACGTTGTCCAAAGTTATCCTTTGGAGTCGGGCGGATATTACAAAATTTTTGACCTTTTATATCCCTTACTACGGCAATCATCAAATGGAGCCGGTCGAGCGATTGCTTCAGCCATTAATGAAAAATATTTTGTTTATCAAATGAATGAAAAAGCGAAGTCGCTTGATATGACAAACACTGAGTTTGTTGACCCGAGCGGAGTGGAAAGCGGTAACATATCAACCCTTCGGGACCTTTCAAAACTTGCTAAGTATATACTTGAAAAAAGGAAGTTCATTTTTGATATTTCCAAAGGTGAAGATTACGCAGTTTTTGGTCCTAATGTTTTTTCGGGAATTAAGACATTTAATGAGTTTAGTGACGACCCACGGTTGGTGGGGGTGAAGAATGGTGAATCATCCACGGCCGGAAAAACCTATGCCTCAGTTTGGGATTTTAGAAAAGACGGAAAGGACCGCCATCTTTTCATCGGTGTTCTTGGGTCAAGTGACCGGATGACAGATATTCAGACGATTCTTGATTGGCTGGAAAATAATTTTGGCCTTAATACTTAATACTAAATATTGTATACTGATGATATGGTAATTTATTTAGGAGCGGACCATAACGGTTTTAAATTAAAAGAATATATTGAGAAGTTAGTTCGAGGGATGGGATATGAAGTGATTGATGTGGGGAATAAGGAGTATGACGCTAATGACGATTATCCTGATTATGCCGGAGAAGTAGCTCGGCTGGTGAGCCAAGGGTACGAGAGTTCTCGGGGTATTTTAGTTTGCGGTTCGGGAGTGGGAGTTGATGTGGTGGCTAATAAGTTTAAGAATGTGCGTTCGGCGCTCGTTTTCACTTCAAACCAGGCATACGATTCAAGGAATGACGATAATGCCAACGTTCTTTCTTTGGCCGCTAACTATCTTTCCGAAGATGAAGCGAAAAAAATTGTGATGACTTGGTTTGAAACGCCTTTCTCAGAAAAAGATAGCCATAAGCGTCGGCTTCAGAAAGTATATCGAATAGAAAAAGCAACTTTCCGAGAAACAGAAGGTAATTCGCAATTTTAAAAGATAAATTTTATTTCTAACAGAATGGAGATAATCCCGACAATTAACTGTCCGAATTTTAAATGTGTTAAGAGACGGCTTGAAATTGCCGAGGGTTTTGGAACCGGCTGGGTTCAAATTGATGTTTCGGATGATAAATTTGGGAGTCGGGCAAATTGGAATAATCCGGAAGAATTGCAAGATAAAATTAACATTAAGAATCTTAGCTTTTATCTTGAAGTTCATTTAATGATTGAAGAACCGATGGAAGATGTTTTGAAATGGCTTGAAATTGGAGTAGACAGAATAATTATCCATATTGAGTCAAAGTTTGATTTTGAAAAAGTTTTTTCAAAATGTGAAGAGTACAGAGCGGAACTTATGTTGGCGGTGATGCCCGAAACTCCAATTGAAGAAGTTTTTCCTTATTTAGAAAAAATTAATTTAGTTCAAATTTTAGCAGTTGACCCCGGACCTTCAGGACAAAGTTTTCAAAATAAAGTTATGTTGAAAATAAATACTTTATTGGAAAGAGCGCCGGGGATTATAATTGAAGTTGACGGAGGAGTTGATGATAAAATAGCTAAGCGTTTAAATGAGGAAGGAGTAAGCATAGTTGCTTCGGGGTCATATATTTTTGAAAGCGCTAATCCGGAAAAAAGATATAAAATGTTAAAACATGAATCTTCACGAGAATAAATTAAAAAATTTAGAAGAGAAAGCGAATCGGATTCGTCAGACAATTATTGAAACTCTTCTTGAGGCCGGTTCGGGCCATTCGGCGGGGTCTCTTGGTTTAGCTGATATTTTTACGGCTTTTTATTTTCATATTTTGAATCACAATCCTAAAAAACCGGACTGGCCGGACCGAGACCGCTTAATTCTTTCAAATGGTCACGTATGCCCGGCTTTATATGTAACAATGGCTTACGCCGGATATTTCCCGATGGAAGAATTAAAAACTTTAAGAAAGCTTAACTCTCGGCTTCAGGGTCACCCGCACCGGACCGCTTTACCGGGTTTGGAAATTACCTCGGGGCCGCTGGGCCCCGGTCTTTCCCAGGCGATTGGAATGATTTTAGCTTCAAATCTGGATGGTAAAAAATTTTGGACGTATGTTATTTCATCAGACGGAGAACATCAGGAAGGGAATTGGTGGGAAGCGGTGATGTGCGCCGGCAAACAAGAATATAATATGCATCGATTAATTGTGGTTGTTGACCGAAACAATATTCAAATTGATGGTTTTACCGAAAATGTAATGCCGTTAGAGCCGCTTGTTGAAAAATATGAAGCTTTTAACTGGCATGTTTTACAGGTTGACGGGCATAATATTGAAGCATTCGCGGATGCGGTAACTGAGGCCCAGGCCGTATATGAAAAACCCTCAGTAATTATCGCCCATACCATTCCCGGCAAAGGGATTGATTTTATGGAGCGGGATTTTCATTGGCACGGTAAGTCTCCGAATAAAGCAGAGGCCGAACAAGCGTTGGAACAACTCCGGACGTTGGGAGGTCGTATTAATAGCTAATAACTCGTAAGCAAAGCTTGCTCACGCAACGTTCGGAAAAGATGGAAAACAAGTTTTTAATCTTTCTCCTCACTTGCGTGAGTAGGTTATAGATAATAACCAATTTGAAAATTTAAAATTCTCTCATAACTTCTAAACTAATTAAAATATGGCTACTGGACTTATTGAACTCGCTATCGTCATTGTTTTTGCGGCAATTCTCGGTATCATCGCTAAATTATTAAAACAGCCGACTATTTTAGCATATCTGATTACCGGAGCTGTTATCGCTTACTTCGGTTTTTTTCATTTTGATAATCAAGATGTGCTCCATGCCTTTTCGGATATGGGTATTATGTTTTTACTTTTTTTGGTCGGTTTGGAAATTAATTATAAAACAGTTCGATTGGTCGGCCGAGAGTCACTTATTGGGGGCTTGGCTCAAATTATTTTTACAGCGCTGGCTGGTTTTGGTATTGCTGAACTATTCGGATTTGGCTGGATTGAGGCGTCTTACATTGCCATCGCTCTTACTTTTTCAAGCACGATTATTGTAGTTCAGCTTTTATCCGAAAAGAAAGCGATGAACAGCCTTTACGGTAAATTATCAATAGGTTTTCTTTTAGTTCAGGACTTTGTAGCGATTCTACTTTTAATAGCCCTTTCCGGGATTGAATCGGGAGCCGGGATTTCCTGGCAAAGTTTGATTTTGACGATAATTGAAAGTGTTCTTCTTCTCGCGGTATTCTTTTTCTTAGGTCGAAAACTTTTTCCATATATATTTAGTAAGATTGCCAGGTCTCAGGAACTTTTATTTTTAAGTTCTTTGGCTTGGCTTTTTGTTATGGTAGCTATTACCGAACAAATTGGTTTTTCAATTGAAATCGGCGGGTTCTTAGCCGGTTTGGCTCTTGCTAATTCCTCAGAACATTTTGAAATATCATCTAAAATAAGACCATTACGAGATTTTTTCATTGTGATTTTCTTTGCGATTTTGGGGTCCTCAGTCGTCCTTATGAATTTTTCCGGTCTTTTTTGGCCGATTATTATTCTCTCCGGTTTTGTGCTGATAATAAATCCAATAATTGTTTTAGTTGTGATGGGACTTATGGGTTACGAACGCCGGACAAGTTTTCTTTCCGGAGTAACACTTGCCCAGATTTCGGAGTTTAGTCTCATTTTGGCGGCTTTAGGGTTAAAAATTGGTCATATTGGAGAAAATGTTGTAGCTCTCATCGTCGCCGTGGGAGTTATTACCATTACTATCTCAACCTATATGATCAGAGACGCCGAGAAAATTTTCCGATTTTTCTCTCCATATTTAGGTATTTTTGAAAAGAAACGGCGGAAGATTGACAACTTATCGGAGACGGATTTGAATAAGCCGATAATTCTTATCGGTTGTCACCGAACCGGAGAGGCGTTGGTTTTAAACGTACCCAAAAAGGATATCTTTATTGTTGATTTTGACCCGGTTGTTGTGAACAAGCTTCAACAGAAAGGGTATATAGCCGTGTTTGGAGACGTTTCGGATTCTGAAATATTTGAAAAGGTTAATTTTTCGGAGGCGCGAGTAATTATATCGACCAGTCCTAATTTTGACGATAATCTGTTATTAATTAATAAAATTAGGGAGATGAGGGAGCAGAAGAGTGGAAAGGCAATTAAAAACGCTGGCTTTCCAAAAGTAATTGTGAGAGCCGAAAGTGAAAAGGATGCTCAGATTTTTTATGAGTATAAAGCTGATTATGTCCTTATGCCCAACTTTATTTCCGGCCATTATTTAAGCCAGCTAATCACCGAAGACCC
>Ga0307992_1000723_pt1 | contig 20345 bp, 42 predicted proteins | sample EllFjometagen133_FD_203162 | JGI IMG/M metagenome (GOLD analysis project Ga0307992, IMG submission 203162) | Marine microbial communities from Ellis Fjord, Antarctic Ocean - #133 | ecosystem: Environmental > Aquatic > Marine > Unclassified | place: Southern Ocean | collected 2014-10-08
GATATTGTACAAGCTTCGTCTGGCTCTATCCAATACGATATCTCATTGGCTCAGTTTAAAACTCCGTTAGGTGTTATCCTCCCAGAAATGGTATCGGATGCAAGAGATTTGCTAGACGATATGGCCCCTTATGTAGTTGCTGGAAAACATGGTAGTGTCGTATTGGCAAGGAAACTAAACGAGTATCTACGGTTGATTCCTCATGCTGTAGGAATGTCTAAGATTACGCCAGAACTTATTTTGCCCGATTCTCAATCGTTACAGACTGAGAACAATTTATTAGACGGTTTAACAGCTTCTTTCAATGATATACAATCTGGAGCAACTGCTGCAACTGGTAAGAAGAATAAAGTTGTACAGCCCAAACTATTCGATGTTACCCTTGATGTAGTAAGAGATAGGATTTTGCTTTCTCGTATTAAAAAATATTTTAATGATACCAAACTTAATATGCATGTTACCTCTGGATATAGAGTTAAAAAAGTGTATGAAGTCAAGATAGGCACGATGCACTCTTCTTTTGAACGAGAGGGAAGAAATGTGGGTAACATTATGGAACTCTGGCATGGCACTAAATGCAGTAATTTGTTGTCGATATTAAAGATAGGCTTAATCATACCTCGTTCTGGTTCTGGACATGTTACCGGACGCATGTTCGGAAACGGGCTTTATTTTTCTGACCAATCTACAAAAGCCCTCAATTATGCCACTAATTTCTGGCGAGGTGGAGGTTCTACGAGACGTATTTTTATGTTTCTCGCAGACGTAGCGATGGGAAAATCTTACACTCCTAGCAGTTGGGGAAGGGACTTCCCCAAAAAAGGTTACGATTCCACTTTCGCAAAGGGGGGAGTAAGCTCTGTCTCTAATAACGAAATGATAGTTTATAAATTGAATCAGGCTAATTTGAAATATTTAGTTGAATTTGAAGAATAAAAAAGGTTTATTTTCAAAACTCCATAATTATATAGTATCGAGTTAATATTAAATTATATGGAGTTTTGAAATGGGTAGAAAAAAAGGGCAAAGAAGTGGACCTAAAAACGATTTAACGGGACAAAAATTCGGGCATTTAGAAGTTATACGAATGGATATTCGTCCTGAGGATAAGCGTAGAGAATACAAAGCTGTCTGTAAGTGTAGCAACTGCGGAAAAACAGAGCATTGGGTTTTTCCGTATCATCTAAAAAAGTTAGGTGTAATAAGTTGTGGCTGTTTGAAGGGAAACCGTAAAAAAGGTGAAGAACGGCATAATTACAGTGGATATAAAGGAATTACAGGTTCTTTGTGGGGAAAAATGCGTAGCAGTGCATTTAGAAGAAAATTAGATTTCTCTATTACCATCGAAGAAGGATGGGATTTATTTATTAAACAAGATAAAAAATGTGCTTTGACTGAGTTGCCAATAGAGATAGAGCAAGGTAGAAAAATGGGAACGGCTTCTCTTGATAGGATAGATAGTTCAAAGGGATATCTTATCGACAATATCCAATGGGTACATAGAAACGTAAATATTATTAAACATACTTGTTCACAAGAATATTTAATAACTATTTGTCGAAAGATAGTTAATAATGAGGCATTAAAAGATATACATAGTTTATCAGATAAAGAAGTGTTGGCTAATCCTTTATTCGCAAAAGGATGCTAGATTCTCAGACGGTGAATTTTGGTAGCTTATTAAAATGTAAAGTAGTTTAACTAATATTATTGAAGTGGAGATTTACGAAATGAATGGCACTAATGGTAACACAGATGGCAACGTAGTAGCGGTAGCTATTACCGATAAGTTGAACGATGTAGTTATAATCGTTCTCTCGAACAAGATTGATGCAAGCGAACTTTTTACAGCTTTTGACATTACTAAGCAGGTTCGCTCCGAATATCCTCAGATGAACGTACCTCACAGCGATGTTAAAAAAATGGTTTTGGATTCTTATCGTTCTGATTTCTGCGATGAATACGACCGCGAATGTATGGATTTGACGGTATCGGCAAGGGCTTTCGTTTACTTCCCCAAAGGCGAATCGCCGTATGACCACCCGATGGTTGCACAGCCAGTTGCACCGACACCGACAACTACACCGACACGAACGTCAGACCCTAACACCGATTTGACGGTTGAGAAGCGTCTTAACATTGACAAGTCTCTTCTCTCTAAACTAGGTCTTGTACCTGGTAAATTGGTTAATGTCGATACGGACGGCGGCATCATGTCTCTCACAATGACCACAGACCCTGCTGGAGACACTTTAGTCGTTAATGCCGATGGTCGGTTGAGATTGAGTTCTCGAATGCTCACAAAGGCGTTTGGTCGTCTTCCTGACAAGTACGATATTTCGTTTAACAATGACGATTTTACAATAGAGATTAAGGAGCATTATCCTATTGTTGATTAACTAGACTTTGACTGTTCCTCCTAGCAGTCAACTCCTACAGAGAACGGTTCCTCCTAGCCGTTCTCTTTTTTTTCGCGGAAAATAATCCTCAGACGGTGTAAAATGCTAGCTTATAGTATTGTAAACTAATAATAATTTGTAAAAGGACTCAAATGGAACGAAAAATTCAAATCTATAACTACGTATTTAATCTTCTTTTAGAGGAGCACAGTAACAAAGTCACGTGTGTAGATGTACATATGAAAGGTAGATTGCCAGCCGACATCACAGAAGACGAGACAAAACAGGCAGGTATCTACAGAAGCGAGATAATGTGTGGGTTATGGGATTGGCTAATAGCTAGGGAAAGAATGATTACATTACCTATATACAATATCCTTGTTATGGTTGATGGTGTAATATATGATGGCTCAGTAAGATATAGGGGAGGTAGTATCCAAAGTAGTCTCAAGGAAATATGTCCTTATTGTGGGAATTTGGATTGCGACTTTGATTGTCCAGAATCTGATGAATGGAAAAATATCAAAGATGCTTTGGGGCAAGAGAGCAAAGGAGAGGAGTTAAGGAGTAATAGTAACTACAATTATGGTTGCGATGCTATTGAAGCGATGATAATAAATCATGCAATAGCTGGCGTTAATATAGAAGGGGATGCCTATATTGAAGGTCTTGAATCAGCAGTTGATGCAGTAGCTAATAATCTTTAGTCTCTCAGACGGTGAAAACTTGTAGCTTATAGTAATGTAAACAATAACTAATTTAGGATATATACAATGAGTGCAACAATCGGTAAAGATTTAAACACCGGCATGACGACTATTACTTTCGATAGTACTGGACGTATGGTTCAATTCACAAAAGGCGAAAGCGATGATTTTGATTTGCGTATGCTTATTGTTAAGGCTGAGGGGGGCTTGGCTAAAGAGTCAATAGGTCAAAAAGCTCTTATTGCTTTACAGAGACTTGGCGAAGCTGTCGTAAAAGGTGACCCAGAAGAAATAGCCAGTACATGGCTTGGCGATGGTTCTAAGATTGTTTCCGAAGCTATCATAAACGGAATGGTGACGATATGCAGTAAGCCCGAGAATCCTTTCCGTCTTTACCTAAGTAGCGACACGCTAGATATGGTTGTTGCCGTTACTGAAACTGTTAAAATTATTATTGATGAACTTACTCAGAATATCATTGACCTCGAAATGACGAGTGAATATGAGAATCTTTTGCCACTTGCGGCGGACAGAATAAAGACTTTGTATAATAAGGAAGTCGGTTTATCTGATACTGCCTCAAGAGAAGCGATGGGTGAATACTTCAAAGATAAGTTCTCAGACGTATTTGATATTGATGAGCATCTGGAAATGATGACTAATGATTTTATGAACCATTTATAAGGGAGAAGTTATGTTATATTATCTATTATTACTTTCGGGAGCCTTCTCTATCATTATGGCTCTAATAACAAGTGCCTATAATAATCTTTCAAGTAAGGTGATGTTTAAGCTTTTGCCTTTCTTCTTTGGTTTGTTGCAGCTTTTCATTGCCGCGAAAAATTTAGGTTGGCAAATGCGAATCCTCAGACGGTGAAAAACTGTAGCTTATAGTATTGTAAACTATAACACTGAATAGGAGTTTCAAAGATGGCAGACAAAATAGAAAGACCAGAGATAGTAGATGACGAACATCTTGATTATCTCGATATTTTACGAGAAAGCGGAGTCACTAATATGTATGGTGCTGCCCCGTATCTTGAAGAAGAATTCTATATAAATACCAGAGACGCTAGAACTGTCTTGCAATATTGGATGGATTCTTTCGGCAATGATGATAGATAAGTCTCAGACGGTAAATTTTTGTAGCTTGTAGTATTGTTAATATTATTTTTTAGGAGTAAAATTATGGCAAAGAAGACATTTAAGAAGATAACAGTAGGTTTCGTTGTCCAAGAGTATCAAACAGAAGTAGACGGGTCTCATACTCCTATAAATCAGGAGTTTATTGCTGGCGACCAAGTTGATTATGAAGACCTGAATGGTGAGCCTGTAGAGGTAGACACCTTAAAAGAGGTCTATTGTGGTTTTGATATGGTACAGCCGATGCATAGACCATTTCCTCCTACAGTGGAGACAAAAGGACTTGAATTTATATGTCCCCGATTGTGGAGAACATGTTCTTGAATGTGTTATGGATGATGGCAATAGTTCCTTAGTAACTGTTATCCACGAAGACGGTAAATTTGAATATGACGAAGAAGCGACTGACGGCGATTTGTCTCATTATCAATGTAATTGTTGCGGCAAGCGTCTGATGGATAATGACAACCACGAGATACAAGACGATGAAGAGATTGTAGAGTGGATAAAACGAAAATGTCCACAAGACTAAGTCTCAGACGGTGAAAATTCAACCCTTATAGTAATGTTAATTGAAACATTATTGTAAGGGTTTTCTTATGCCAACTAAAAGTAATCTAACCGTAGAGATTAAATGCCACTGTAGAACGAATACAATCGTTGACGTAGAACCAGCAACAGTATATTGTAAACTCACCAGATTTATGTGTGTTTGCGGTAGAACTTATCATATCATTGATTATTACAATTCAAGTACTCCTTATCGAGAAATTTCCGCGGAAGAAGATAATGCTTATCTTAAAGAGGCAGCAGAAGATGCTAAGAAGGAGAAGATAAGAAACCCCACCGAAGAAGGTCGTAGAAAATATCAAGTGGTAGATAAATGGTTAAATGCCCAATCAACAGAATTTATCGCTGGAGTCGAACAACAAAGAACATTCCATCAGGTAGTTGACAAGGATTTCGTTATAGAAACTCTTCTTGAACATTGTCGCTATGAAGATAACCTTCTTGATGAACTGTATGAACAATATATCCTATCTCTTTATGATACTGTTGATTTCCATGCTTCTGGTCCTCAATGTTTTACGGATAAAAGAGATTGGTATATTATCTCTATACACGACCTGTATAATGGCATGATTAGTCGTCTCTATTCATCTAAAGAAGATGCTGATACAGTAGTTAAGAAGCTCATGATGGATAAGGACAATTACGATGTTGCTTATACTATTATATCTGTACCAAAGGGAGAGGGAATCTCTCTTTAGTCTCAGACGGTGAAAACTTGTACCTTATGATATTGTAAACTATAACACTGAATAGGAGTTTAAAAATGAAGCTAGACGAATTTAGAGAGAGTCAAGAAAAGGACTGTAATACCTGCTTAGTTCATCAGAGTCCTGTAACTGGCAACGTATTTGTCCTTATTGATGATACTTCCTGCAAAACGTGGGATGACCTCCGAGTTGAGGTTAAAAGATACGTTCAAGATAAAGATGGTCGTTGGGCTGCTGGCTTTTTGTATGCTGGCAATGACTATGTTTGTGCGATGAATGCTTTCCAAAAATGTCTCAATGAGGCAGTTGCTATCTGGAATGAGCATGTCTCTATTGAAGAGATGGTAAAGTGGGAAGAAGGACATAAATATTATCCGGAGGATATGTAATGGTAGCGACTCTTTTGACAATTACAATAGTGGCTTTTATCTTTGGGTTAGGTTGCCAGAAATTGGCAAATGGTCACGGCGTTACAGATATGATATTGTATATGCTTGGATGCTATGCAGTAGCTGTAATATCTTTTATTATTATGGTTATTGTCTTGTTGTTTCAGCATTTTTCCCCATAGTCTCAGACGGTGAAAATTAGTAGCTTGTAGTAATGTAAACTATAACACTGAATAGGAGTTTTAATTATGAAGAAGAGCATTTTAATAGGTATCGTATTTGTATTGATGGCAAGTTCCGTAGTATTTTCCACGGAAAAAAAGACTGATTCAACTCTTAAAATTGAACTTCGCAAAAATTATGATGAATTTCAAGTAGGCGAAATTAAGTTGAGGCTTGCTATTTTTAAATACGAGCGTAAAGCCAAAAGAGAATTAAAAGATGATAAAGAAGAATTGGATTATCAGCTTGCGAAGCTTAAGTTAGAATATAGACTTGAGTTAAAAATGTTAGCGATGAAGCATATGGCTATCGAAGATAACATTAACGCGAGATACGCTTTAGTCACATACGCTGGGTACAGAGTAGCTAAAAGAGATAAAGAACTGCTTTTAGCGGCTAAAGAGATAGGTGTAATAGAGGGCAAAATTCTTGGAGCTTTAGATAGCCAGTCGGTTTTTAGTTCTCACCCTAATAGTGATGGATATAAGTTGTTTCAGTTAAAGGTTGATAAGTTAAGAGAAGACGCATATAAGATATTGAGAAAATATCCATCACTGAAATTTTTGGCATTGCACAAATCTGAGACAATCCCTCAGACGGTGAAAATTAGTAGCTTATAAGGATGTAAACTATAATACTTTTCGCGGAGAAAAATAATGTCTGATAAATATCGTAACAAAAAAGTAGATGAGTTCATGGATGTTCTCGAAAAAGATTTAACAGCTATGGTAGGTAAAGAATTTGGCAATCTTGACGTAGCTGGAGTTATGGAGAGAAACAGACATGACAACCCTGGAATGACCTTAGAGCAAGCTACTATGTGGGCAATGAGAGACAAGGCAGCTGTTGTAATGCGTAAAGTTAAGGCATTAGCGACTACATTGGATAGAATGTCTATTATGGTCGTTCAAATGGCTGATGAGATGGCTGCTGATGGTAATCAGAATGACGAAAAATACAGAAATAGGCTTAGAGTCTTAACGGAACTGGATAAAAGTTATAGGAAACTTCTGTAATTCTCAGACGGTGAATTTTCTTACCTTGTAGTATTGTAAGTTAATAATAATTATATTAGATTGGAAATAAAATGTCTTCCGTAACAAAAATGCAATTGTTTGAAAAAATTAGGAGCCTTCCTAAAAAATCTGGTATTCATTTTCTTACGATTTCTCAAATTATCTGTAACGATGTGACTAATAAATTCGCATCAGAAAGAAATCCCCGTAGAAATTATGACCTTTACGGACATGGTATATATTGGTTTGATGTACCAGCAGCTATTCTAGGTAAATGGAGAAGAGAAGGTCTTGTCCATCTGGCTGGTCAATGTTTTAGACAGTCTCTATATGAACTCTCGGACTTGTTAAAAGATTTTAAAATAAGAGAATATCAAAGATACGTTAATAACTATAACTTCTATAAAAACAATATCGGTATTATCGAGATTGTTTTTGAAGAGCAAAAAGTTTCTCAAGATGAGCGGGATTTTTGGATATCTCATTTTTATCGACCTGTTGCAAAACAACATTTTTTGGATAAGAAAAGAAGAGAAAAAGAAGCTCGTCAAAATTTTGATATAGGAGATTATATCTCTTTTGAGACTAGGAATAAAGCAGCTTGGAGTCATTCTCTTCATGGAGAAATTGTTAAGTTAAATCCTATGAGAGCCGTTATCAAAGTTGATATTCCGATGTCGAGCAAAACGCAATTATGGATGTGTCCATATAGTAGACTTGAGTTAGTATATACAGAACGTCTTGTAGCGTAGTTCTCAGACGGTGAATTTTCTTACCTTGTAGTATTGTAAGTTAATGATAATTTAATTTGGAGAAGTATTATGAACAGTTTACTATTAGACACACCAAAGAGTGGGATTATCACAATGGAACAAGCTTTTGCCATTGAAGTCCCTAAAGAGACAAAGACGTACATTCCTGTCTCTAACGAAGACCTATGGAAGCTGATGCAACAGAAGGCTCAACAGAGAGGTTTACAGTTGGGAACACCCCAGATGGGAATCGACCATAATGGACAGCGTTTGTTTGGTTCGGTTGAAATCGTCAATATGGACCATCTCGATAACGAAGTACGTTTGATGCTCGGTTTTCGTAATAGTTACAATAAGTCGATGTCGGTTGGTATCTGTTTCGGCAGTAAAGTTTTTGTTTGCTCGAATATGGTTTTCTCGGGATATGCTTCGGAAAATGAAGAGGCAGTCGGTCAAGTTCGTCATCGTCACAGTACTAATGTTTGGGACGGTTTGCCCGAACGTTTGGACGCTGCTATGGATAAGTTTGAGGTATTCAAGAGCTATCAAGACCATTTTTATAATCGTCTGAAAGAGCATTCATTGTCGGATGCTGATGCTCATAACCTCATTATTCAGTCGGTAAGGTCTGAGGCTATAACAGCAAGAGATTGTATGGTTATCGCCGATGAATGGGCGTTTCAAGCAAAAGGACCAGAGTCGGAAATCGAACAAGAGCGTTGGCATCCTGAATTCGCACCTCGTAACGCTTGGAGTCTCTTTAATTGTTACACTGAGAAAGCAAAAAAGCACCAGTTGAAAAATCCATTAGAAGCGAATCTAAGAAGCATTAAGATGAATGGCTTCTTTAAACAGCAATTTATGAGTTAAGGAGATATATCGAGAGGGGAAGATTAAGTTCTTCCCCTTTTTTCTCTTTTATTCTCAGACGGTGAAAACTTGTAGCTTATAGTATTGTAAGACAAGTTAATAATTTTTTAAGTTAATTTAGGATATATAGTTCAGATTATCTATATTACCTAAAATATTTTACTTGCTTAAGTTTGCTAATTTAACAATTTGATTTTTAAGCGTTACAACTGCAATGATTGTAGTTGGCGTATAATATTATCTCTATTTACGGAGATTTATAATGAAGAATTTTTTATTGGTATTAGTTCTGGCAGTAGTAATATCTGTTAGCGGTTGTCAGACAAGTAAGGGTTTTTGTGAAGACGTTGCTGGTATGGCACAATGCTTGGCTGAAAAGCTTAAGGCTGGGGCTGATAAGGCATCAGAACGTGACGCTGATTTGTCAGCAAAAAGACTTGCTGAACGTCAAGCAATTTTGGATTCTCGCGTTCGTATTGCTAAAAATGAGGTGCGTTAAAATGAATAGGATAGCCATCATAATCATATTGGGTAGCTTATGTCTTTTAAGCGGTTGTATTGAAGTCAGCTATAAGTCCGAAGTGACTGCTAAACTAAAAAGCCCATTTGCACCAGCAATAATAGATGATGGCTATCCTAATTCAACTCAAACTAAATCGGCGTTAAAGAGTTCTGATAAAAACAGACATACAATGTCGCCAATTATAAAAGAACCTAAACGTAAAGGGTTCAAGAAATTTAAAAAGCGGGAGATATAACATGTTTAGTCTAATAGATGGTGGTTTCAATCTTTATATAGAAGAGATAGTAAATACAGATATTTCATGGCTAACGACAACTGTTTCTCTGGTCGCTATGAATATTCTATTGACAATCAGAAGATTTGGTGTATGGTGTAAACAAATCCAAAAAGCTACTGATAAAAAAACCGCGGAAAAGATATTGGCGAAAGTGAATAAATAATGAATATAGACCCAATTATACCTTTAACTGTAGTATTCTTTATGTGGTTTGTCCATAAAGTCTTCTAATCTCAGACGGTGAAAATTCTTAGCTTATTAAAGCATAAGATAACAATAACCTTTTAGGAGTTTAATTATGTTTGGACAAGGTATAACAGGTAGCAGTAAAAATGTTCCTCAATGGATACTTGACTTAGTTGAAAAGGTCGAGGGTAACGAGGGTTTCTGTACTGATGGCATCTATTTTAAGGAGTCGAAATCAGATTACAGAGGAGCTTGTTACAATATATATGGAAAATATCTTGATTTGTATTTCGGTCGAGAAAAAACAATCGAAAGAATTTGGATAGTATTGCATGAATTGACTCATGCTTGGCAATGGCTTGAGGCACCAGAGACTATAACAGAAAGGAAGCCAGGACGTAAGAATAGAGTTCAGCATAATAACTCATTTTTTGAGGTCGCTGCTTCATTCTATAAACGATACGGAGGACAAGAGGTATTAGAGTTCGCTGCAAAGAATGAATATAAACGAGGTCGTAAATATATGGTCATGCCTCAGACGGTGAAAAATAGGAGCTTATAGTATTATGTTATTCGGAATTGGAAAATTTGAACTTATAGTCACAGCTATACTAGTCGGTGGTATTTTACTATCTGTCTATGTTAGCGTACAAAAGGAGAAAAAGAAAATGTCAGTAGAAACTCACAGAAATATAGATGGTTTTTCAGTTAATGTAGAAAATCCAGAAGATGTGTACAATGCTCTTGATGGCATGCATACACAAGCAATAGTCGAGTTAGGCGAAGACAGTAAGATTGTGACTTGGCTTGCCGACAAAATGGACGAAATGCATGACAAGTTTGATTTGGACGAAAGTGAACTATTTGAACCTTAGTCTCAGACGGTGAATTATAATAGATTATTAGAGTGTAAACTATAACTAATTTAGAGGATAGTATAATGAAGAATGATTTGACAGAGATGGAAAAAGAATATTGTCAGGACGAAATAGGAAATAATAACGGAGTCAAAGTATGGCAGATGTTAATCTGTACATTCTTAGCTTGTTGTCTCTTGTATTGGTTCTTCGGTCCTCATCAGATTAAGACGACAGATGATGTCTTGAAAGACGCTTCGACAATGATAGAGCGTCATGAGGGATATGAGGATAAGGTTTATCCTGATAGTAGAGATATTCCTACAATCGGTATCGGTTTTAATCTATATGCCCATAATGCAAGGAAACGTATTGAAGCATTTGGTTTAAGTTTTGATGATATTCTTGCTGGCAATACCTCTTTGACTGACAAGCAAATTCGTCATCTATACAAACAAGATTTAAATACAGCTTTAAATGATGCTGAAAAGTTCTTGCCTAATTATGATAAACAGCCAGACAAGATAAAGATAGTTTTGATTGATATGTCATTTAATCTTGGGTATAATCGCCTGATGCAGTTTGTAAAGTTCAGACAAGCTTTAATGGATAAAGATTATCTTAAAGCGGCAGACGAAATGCTCGATTCTAAGTGGTATTATCAAGTCGGTAATCGTTCTAGGGAATTAACTACGATGGTCGCTATGGTTTCTCAGACGGTGAAAACTGCTAGCTTATAGTAGTATGAATAAGAGACAAAAGAAAAAACAGAGTAAGCAATTCGGTAGCGACACACCGAGGAATCAGAGTAAGACCGAGCGTGGCCGTATAAGTACGATGGTCGTACCTGACAAGAAGAAAAAAGCGAATAAGAAAAAATGTCGCGGAAAGATAAATTATGATTGATATTACTAAAAGCCAGCCATTAGTTGTCCAGACAAGACAAAGAATGCATAAAAAATTTGATATAGATGTTACAATAGAGAAAGAGACACATAATCTCGAAATAGACATTTACCATAATGAAGACCTTGATGGTAAAGATGCTGAATTGGATTTTATTAAAATCGATATTAACCAATTCGATAGTATCACTGATGGTTCAGACATGGCTAATGATATAAGCGTTTATCTCGAAGATTGGTTTGATAAGGTTTTTCCACAAGAAGGTGAAGAAGCCGAAAAAGACTTTAACGATATTTTCGATGAAGTTTGGAGCTACATAGCAGAAAAAGATTTATACTAACCATCAGACAACAAGAAATCCAACTTTATATCTACATAATGATATTTGTAAGGAGTAATGATGTTTATGAATATACTACAACGAAAAAGAGGCTCAGTAGCTATTCGTCAAGACGCACCAGATGATGAGATGAAGTGGCTAGGTGTTTTTATCAATGATAATAGTAACCCTATAAAGTTCGGTTCTCAGCTATGGGCAGAACTACAAGACCACTGGCGATGTTTAGATAGATTGGCTGGTATGATTCTTGATTGTGCTTATTGGGATGAGTATAAAAACGGTGGTCTATGTCCATTTTGCGGCAAACATGGAGTAGGTCAACCACACGCTGTCTCCGGTCATATCTTTAAACTAGTAAAAGATAATGGGGAAAAGAGCATGGCACCAGACCCAAATGCAACTTGGCATAATCATATCTTGCCACAGCCTACTATTAAGTCTGAAAACTTTAAAACAGATGGACTATGGATAGAATGGGTTTATGTCATTGACCCTAAAACTTATAGTCTGGAGATTTTAAAGGCAGTCAGAGATAAAGGTTTCCACAATACGACAAGAGCAGGTAAGAAGTGGGAACAAGAGAACTATCGCTATAATTCAGTTGCTTTTTGTAGCCTATTCAATGATGAGCCTGATTGGGAAAATATCGAGACAAGAGGTCTTAATGCCTCTGAATACTACTTCGATAAGGCTGGTCCGAAAAAAACAATTAAGAGTTTCGGTGGTAATGATTATTCGTAGTCTCAGACGGTGAAAATTCGTAGCTTATAGTATTGTAAACTATAACACTGATTAGGAGTTTCATGATGTCAAAATTAGGTATTATTTTAGTATTTTTAGGTGGCGTTTGTGTCGGTTTGAGCATAGCGATTGGAGTTCTATAATGGAATTTAAAGAAAATCAATGGTACAATCTTGGCGACGTTAACCCGCGAGAGCATGGTGGCGTATTCGTTCGGATGGTAGGCAACGAGATTGAGGTCGTTCAAACTACGAATAACGAAGACCACGGTGGAAGTGGGTATACTATACAGTCAAGGTCTGACGATATTAACGAGTTAAAAGACCGATACTCAATATTTAAAACTGACCCAGACAAGAAAAGTGATAATAATGCTGTCGGTTCGTTTGCCGATTGGAAACGGCTTATTCAGATGGAAAAAGATGGAGTTTCTCTTAAATCTATCGTTTTTTATCTGGCGGCAGATATGGTTTCCTATTACGGTGGGGATTCTGAGCCTGACGTAGGAACTAACTATTGGGTAATGCTGAGTTGGCATGATGTAAGGTATAGGAATTATAAATAATGAAACAGAACTTCCCATTTCAAGTATCAGAGCCTCATAAGATGACGACGTTAGAGCAAGTGCTTTGTATAGTGTGGATGTCTCAAAACTACACTTTAGAGCACTTGCGTACTTGTCAAACTGTGGATGGCAGACAACTAGAAAAGTTGAATAATAGTAATTCGACAGAGCGAACGAGGAAGAACTTAGCCGCGATGCTCGATAACTTAGCTGCAACAGTAGCGTATCAGACTTTGGGTGAAGACAGTATTTGGATGTCTTTTATATTTGACCCAGCTATATATGACTCAGACGGTGAAAATTTGTAGCTTATTAAAGCATAAGATAGCAATAACCTTTTAGGAGTGTTAAAATGGGAACTTATGTGAAAGTACGGCTGAATGAGTTTGACGAACTACTCAAAGCCTCTAAGGGCTGGACAAAAAATATCAGCGGAAAAGAATATGTCTATGATTATGAGATGAAGAGATTCCCTCATATCATAATTAAAGTCCTTACGAGTATCAAGACAGAGACAACAGCTGCGAGAAAAGTAGGTAAAGACGCAATAAGGGTCTTCGTTATAAAGAAAGACGGAAAAGGTTTTAAAGGTTATGCTAAACAAGTCAGAGTCAATAGGACGAAGAACTGGAGAGAGAATGTTAAGAAAGCGTTTATGAAACAGAGAGACGGAATACTAGCGAGAGAGTTGCCTCTCAGACGGTGAAAAGCTGCAGCTTATGTAGGTGTAATGATAATACGGAGTAAATATGAAATTTAAAGCAAATGACAGAGTAATAACAAAAGGCAATGACGAAGAGCCATATAACACAGGTCGGTTTCTGCATTATGATAAGCAGCTTACGAATAGTAAAGATGACATTCCAGTTGTAATGTTCGATGGTGCAACAGAACCTATGATGTGTTTTGGTATGACTATTCCATATGCTAATGAGATGACTGCAAGACTGGACAAATTAAATCCAAGTGAGCAATGGGATTTGTTGACTCTTATTAGGGAGAATAAGGCTGGCAAACAACTTATATTGATGAGAGGCTGTCCGGGTTCTGGGAAATCCACTAAGGCTCGCGAGTTAGCTGGACATTTTGGACAGGTCTTCTCTACTGATGACTATTTTGTGGATGCTGCAGGTCAGTACAATTGGAATGGTAATGCACTGGGTAAAGCTCACGATTGGAATCAGAGACGCTCATTAGCTGCAATGCACGCTAATATTCCGATAGTCGTTATCGACAATACTCACACGACTCTTCGCGAGATGCGTTCTTACTTGCCACATATAAATCTTGCTCGACAGCTCGGATACACTGTAAGAATAGCTGAGCCAGATACAAATTGGAAGTTTAAGGCAAATGAGTTGTTTGCTAGAGGCACTCACAATGTTCCTCAAGAGCATATTGAGAAAATGTTAAAAAGATATATTAGAGATGTGCAAGTTGAAGATATTATATTTCTGTTTTCACATCCTTCAACAAGATAAAGGTTTAAGTTTTTCGTTAAAGTTAAAGCCCCGTTGGTTGCGGGGCTTTTTTTCGCGAAAAGAATAGTCTCAGACGGTGAAAATTAGTAGCTTATAGAAGTGTAAACTACAACACCGAATAGGAGTTTTGTTATGAAAGAATATGGATTAGTAAAGATAACAGATAACGAGGGCAAAACGTGTGACCGTTACACCGCTTACTTTGAAGACGGTTATATGTTAATGATGTCTGAATGTCCACAATCTCCACAAGGCGTTTGTATGTCTGACTCTTGGAAACAAGAGTATATAGACAATGACGATGGTAAAGATGTAGAATTTGATAACCTACCTGAGCGTGTACAGAAAGCTATCACCGATTTTATGGCAGAAGAGGTATAACAATGAATATTACAATAGAAATAGACCACGACAAAATATACGGCAACCATTATGGTGCTAGAATGATTAACGCTATACTGCGAATGAATAAGCGTAAAGCTGCAGCTGATTTAAGACAGTTCGCTTTAGAAGAGTGAAATTTAGAGTTTCCCCATTCAGAACAGATAGTTACAGATGCAATAATTACTATCAACAATGTAGACAATTATTATGGTAGAGACAAATACTTTACTCTTGGCGGAAAAATAGAATACCGAACCATAATGGGTGCTAGTTTCGATATGGCTTGGTGGTCTGCTGATTTCTACAGAGAGACACAAGAATTTAAACAGATAACTTGCAATATGTTATCACGCATTGAACCAGATGCAGATATAAATGATATAGTTCGTATGTTATGGTCAGCTATCGACCACGACAAAGTACCTTTTATATATCATCCTACAGAGAAGTTTGCAAAAGAATTGTGGGAAGATTTCAAAGATATGCCACTGAATGCGATGAACGAGATAGTTAATGATTGGAGAGACTTCCCATCGGGAACTAATGTTCAAACGGTTTATGATTGGTTCGAGAGAGAGTTTCCGATAAGCTCGGTCAAGTTTACCTTGATGCAAGACTATTCTGACTTGTAATCTCAGACGGTGAATTTTATTAGCCTATAGTATTGTAAACTACAACACCGAATAGGAGTATTATTGTGAAAAATCAAACACTCATCATTATTGATATGCAAGAGAAATTTTACGCTTCGGCAGACAGAGACACTCAAATAGCAGTCATTGAGAATATTATAAAAGCAAGATTAGCTCATATTCCGATTGTTATTGTCGAGTATAGTCCGAACGGATGGGGTGGTACTTTGCCTTGTATTATGGAAGCTTTAGGGCATTACACCGAGGTTCTTTTTGTCGAGAAAAATAATAACGATGGTGGGCAAGAAGTCGAAGAAGTTTTAGTCGAAAACAGCCTTGCAGGTTCTGAATTGTTGGTTTGTGGCATTGAAATCGCTCATTGTATAAATGAAACAATCTCTACTCTTGTTAGAGACTTTTCAGAACGAGTAAAGGTGCTTAGCAGGGCTTGTTGTTGTTCTAAACTGCATACTGGAGATATGTTATCGAGAGACGACATTTTCGATAAGCATTCTATATATCAGCATGAACTTGTGGAGGTTGTATAGTCTCAGACGGTGAAAATTGTTACCTTATGATATTGTAAACTACAACACCGAATAGGAGTAATACTATGTCAGACGCAGTAGAGACAATCGACTATAAAAACCATAAAATCGAAATCTTTCATGATGTTTGCGGTACTTCACCGAGAGAGAATGACAATATGTGTATATTCCATATTGCTCATCGTAATTATGCTTTTGGCGAAAGACAGTGGATGAATAGGCAAGAGGTCGATGACGCACAAAGAGAAGCAGAAGCCAAAGGCGACATTTGTGTTCCACTTTATATGTATGACCATTCAGGAATTACAATATCCCTATCACCGTTTCAATGTCCATTCGATTCTGGACAAGTTGGTTTTGTTCAAGTCAAAAAAGATGAGATTATATCTAATTTTGGCAAAAAGAATTGGACGAAGAAATTGCGAGTTAAAGCATTAGAAGTCGCTGAAATGGAAGTCAAAGAGCTTGATTCTTTCCTTACTGGCGAGGTTTATGGATATAAAATTGATACTGATACTGAACAAGAAGAGTCTTGTTGGGGTTATATCTGCGATATTAAATACTGTATTGACGATGCTAAAAGTCTTGTTGACGGAATGGTTGAATAGTCTCAGACGGTGAAAACTTTAGGCTTATAGTATTATGAGACACAAGAAAACAAAAAAACGAAAAGGTCGTAATGATGCTGAAAAGTTAAGAAAAGCACATGAAAAAGAATTGTATTGGGCTGAACTAAAAAAGCGTCATATAACCCCAGAATATTGTCGAGCGGCAATAGCCGAATTCGATAGACTACTTGCGGAGAAAAAATAATGCTAGAATTACATAAAACATACAGTATGGCTGAAATCGAAAAGATGATTTCGGAAAGACATCTATTCGAGAAAATAGATGGAGAATTGCTTGAACCGTCTGACGATATGCCAGAAGGAGTAATTGGCGAGATAGTTATGCCTTTATATGATTCAGATGGCGATTTACACTGTAATTTTATACTTACTGGGTATGGAAATACTTCTTATTGGCGTTGTATATATATCGGTTGACTCAGACGGTGAATTTTTTTACCTTGTAGTATTGTAAGGTAATGATAATTTTAACTTTTGGAGTATTAAAAATGAAAACGAAAAAAGAAATTGAAAATGGTTTGGCTCACTGTACTGGCACCGAAGGCTATAGGTATAACGCAATGTATGGTAAGAATTTCGTTTATACAGATGGCTTTGCTTATCTGATGGAAGCTGCCAATGCTGTTTGGCTTATGCAAGCGATTTTCTCTTATCGCAAAAAAGAAGATTTTCAGCTTTGGACTTTGAAGGTCTCAAATGGCGAGGCAGTTTTGACAATGCAAGAGGACACTGGAACTCCAAACATTGTCGAGCAGAAAATATCTTTTACCGATTTTCCACTTGACGAAATACAGTTTTATGCTATCAATGACCACAATTGTAATGGCGTTTATGGCGACCACGTTGTATTGATGTTAAGAACTGAATATTAAAAGACTCTAAAACGGTTGAATTGAGGTAGCTTGCTGCGTAGGCAAGTTACCTTTTTTCGCGAAAAGAATAGTCTCAGACGGTGAAAATTAGTAGCTTATAGTAGTATAATAAACTATAACTTATTTGGAGTCAATTATGAAAGCTATATTACTTGCAGATTACAAAATAAATCCAAGAGCAATAGCCGAAGCTATGTGGGGAACTGGTGGCACCAATGCTACGAGAACCAATAGAAAAGGTGCTTATTATTATTCATGTTCGGCACACGGTGGATATATAGTCAGTCCCAATGCGTTAACAGAAGAGGAAAAAGCTCTACTTAATCAGTATACCCAAACAATAAAGATACAAGCATTAGTGCAACACCGAATCAAAGGTGACTATGTTATAGCAGTATCTTTAATAGCTATTCAAAGGGAGTGCGGCAAAAACAGACAATTCCGATATACTATGCACCTCGGACCAGTTGAGTGGGTAGATATTGAATTTTATGCTTTTGAAGAAGATTGTGACTGGGCGACTCTTGAGAAGTTGACAGATATAAGGGCTAAAGGAGATATGAATTGTACAGAAATTCAGAGACAAGAATATATAGACAGTACTTTCAAGAGATGGGCAAAAGTGCCTCACTCAGACGGTGAAAATTTTTAGCTTATTAAAGCATAAGAAACGATAATCTTTTTGGAGTAAATTATGACGACATACGACCTATGTATAAAACTTGGTAAATACTTTCTCCGCATTATAAACTTACATATTCTATTAGAGGCATATTAAGGACCGCCCGAACGTCTCACCGAGATGTTATGATAGATGTGCCAGCAGTTCACAAGGAACTTAAGGAAAGTATAGAAGAAGTAAAAAGAAAGTCAGAAAAGACTATTTCTATGCTACAAGAGGCAATAGATATAATAGAGGATTTACCTCGTAAATATGTAATGGTCTCAGACGGTGAAAATAAATAGCTTATAGTAATATAATAAACTATAACTAATTTGGAGTTTTACAATGGATAAAGAAAAAACAAAAGTCATATTCAGAATGTTTGGCGATGGTCAAGTAATAGCATTCTTTCCTGAAATAGCAACCGACACGAAAGGTTATTATTGCCAGTCATATATGCACGTCGGTCAACATTCAGCAGCAAACCCCGGACTGACTAATCAAACCACGCCAGCGAGCGAAGAAGACTATCAAGGTCTGTTTGACGAGTTGACAAAGATTGGTTATAATCTTGAGGTTATCAAAAGATTCAGATATTCTCATTACGAGACGAGAAAGCAGACATACAAATGATATATTTCCTACAAGAAGGTGACGAGCTAGTAGCCGATACGGTAGAGGCGGTAGTCGCGAAAAACGATGTTATCGCTTTTGCTGGTTGGGGAGAATGTGGATATACTTACAATGGTTATGAGGTTAAGTTTGAAGACTCCGGCCGTCCTTATATCGAATATGAGTAGTCTCAGACGGTGAAAACTTTCAGCTTATAGTATTGTAAACTATAACTAATTTGGAGTAATGACAATGAGCAAACTAGAAATCACAGAACAAGGCGATGCCCTAATAGAAGAACTTTTCGAGTTACCCTACAAATTACCTCATAACGACGTTGGAATCGGAATGCCTTTTCCTAGTCGGCTTGTAATCGAACCACGCAAGGTTGACGGTAGTCTGGACGTAAAAAGAATCGGCACTGACAGATTAGTTAAGATTACTGACAAAATCGGTACACTAAATCGTTTGTGCGATTTGTATTTTGTCGAGAATAAAGACGCTGAAAATGCGAGAGGTCAAGACATTATGGATTGGCTTTGCGACAATGGGCTTGTTGCTAGGGCTAGAACTTGGTAAGCCTCAGACGGTGAAAACCGTTAGCTTATAGTAATGTAAACTACAACACCGAATAAGGAGTTTAAAAATGGTTAATTGTACAGTAGAGCATCATTTTTCAGCAGTACTTGTCAGATTTGAAGATGGTAAATCTCTTCTTATCCAAGGTGGAGCTGAGCAAGAGGCTTTTGCTCAAGATTGTGGTACAGAATTGAGCTGTATCACCGATATTGAAAGATGTGCATCAGAATATTATGATTTTGCGGAGTTTGAATAATGGAAAATGTAATTGAAAAAAACTTATCGGAAGAATTTCCAACGGCTGTGAGAGCAGACCAAAAGGGTGTGAATATCCTTATACTACGGAATATCAAGCCTAAAAGACGGGGAGATGGCAAAATGGCTAGTTATGAGCTAGAGCACCAGTGGCTTAATGATGCCGATAATACAACATCTGTGCAAGGTAATGATTTTTCTTATTGGCAGAAAAAAGAGCTAGATTTTGATAAATGTTTATTCGACCAAGTATTTTTATTTTAAGAGGATATTATGGATAATAATAAAGCAAAAAGTAGACAGTTTAAAATTTTTGGGCAGATATTTAAAATAAAATCTTCCCCTTTAATGTCGTCAAAAAGAGATAGGCGTATCGGCTGGGAAGTTGTTGTTATTATGGGTAAAGTAAGGGAAAAATATCGAGATATGGTTGATGATAGACTATACGCCGAAGATGCCTCTTTTCATTATTTTATATCGAAACATTGCAAAAGCCCAATATAATTTCTCAGACGG
>Ga0307992_1000724_pt1 | contig 20344 bp, 20 predicted proteins | sample EllFjometagen133_FD_203162 | JGI IMG/M metagenome (GOLD analysis project Ga0307992, IMG submission 203162) | Marine microbial communities from Ellis Fjord, Antarctic Ocean - #133 | ecosystem: Environmental > Aquatic > Marine > Unclassified | place: Southern Ocean | collected 2014-10-08
CATGAAAAAAACAGATTTCTTTACCACTGATGACGGCGCAAAGATCGCCTTTTTCTGTTGGTTGCCTGAGGAAGAACCTATTGCAGTTGTGCAAATCGCACATGGAATGGCAGAATACGCTGAACGCTATGAAGATTTTGCAAATTTTTTGAATAAACATCGAATTGCAGTTTACGCCAACGACCATCGTGGTCATGGCAAAACCGCAGGTTCGGTAGAAAATCTCGGCTATTTTGCCGATGAGAACGGTTGGATCAAAGTTGTAACGGATATGCGTTCACTTACTCGAATTATTCGTGTGGATTATCCTGAAGCACCTGTCTTTTTGCTGGGACATAGCATGGGTTCATTCTTGGCCCGTACTTATATCACTCTCTATGATGATATTCATGGTGTTATTCTTTCCGGTACTGCTGCCAATCCTGTGCCTGTAATTACTGCCGGTCGGGTCTTAGCCTTTTTTCAAAGACTATTCAATAGCCCCAAATCACCTTCACCATTTTTTGACAATATGAGTTTTGGTTCATTTAATAAACCTTTTGAAGCAGAAGGACCTATGTCGTGGCTATCTCGCGACAAAGAAGTAGTAAAAAAATATGTCAGCGATCCCTATTGCGGGTTTGTCTGCTCTTTGGGCTTTTTTCAAGATCTGTTTTATGGATTAAATTACATTTCACGCAAAGAACACAATCAATGGATACGTTTTACTTTGCCTGTTTATATTGTCTCCGGCTCTGAAGATCCGGTTGGCGAGAAAGGGAAAGGACCCCAAAAAGTGGCCGAAATGTATCGTCAACGACAACTTGAAGAAGTCTCCGTCAATATTTTTGAAGGTGCTCGGCACGAGATCCTGAATGAAACAAACCGCCAACTGGTCTATGAAGATCTTTTGGAATGGATCTCGTATCACATTTAAGATCCAAGAGACTAGTCCTTGAATTTAGAATAATGAACATTCAAGCATTCGAACAATCAAAGTAAACAACGAATATTGAATTTACGAAGTGACCTATATGCCATAAACCTTTATACCCCTATACCGGAGATGTAAAGACATTAAATTGATTAATCAGGAAAATATCATGTCACAATACATCCTCACTTTTGACCTTGGGACATCAAGTGAACGTGCCATTATATTTGACAGGGATTTTCAGATCCTTGGCATGGAACAAGCGGAATTCCCCCAGCACTATCCCAAACCCGATCGGGTAGAGCAAGACCCCATGGATATATGGAACACCCAACTTGATGTTACACGTAAATTATTCGAAAAACTTGAACTCTCCCCTAAAGATATAGCCGGTATTGGTATAACCAATCAACGTGAGACGACCATCGTGTGGGATCGTAACAGCGGCGAACCTGTTTATCCGGCAATCGTCTGGCAAGATAAGCGAACATCCGCTCTTTGTGAAAAATTGAAAAATGATGGTTGGGCTGAAAAAGTTCAACTTAAGACAGGCTTGATCATCGACGCTTACTTTTCTGCAACCAAGGTACATTGGATATTGGAAAATGTACCCGGCGCACGAGAAAAAGCAGAAAAAGGTGACCTTCTCTTTGGCACCGTTGATACCTGGATCATTTGGAAATTAACCGGCGGCAAACTACATATCACGGATGTATCCAATGCATCCAGAACAATGCTTTTCAATATTCATACTTTAGAGTGGGATAAAGAATTGCTTAAGCTTTTCAAAATTCCAGAAAACATGTTACCCGCAGTGAAAAATTCTTCCGGGAAATATGGGAAAACTGACCCCGAACTTTTTAATGATATCGCCATCCCAATTTGTGGGATCGCCGGTGATCAACAGGCTGCACTATTTGGACAAGGCTGCTTTGAACCCGGCACAGCCAAAAACACCTATGGTACCGGCTGTTTTATGCTCATGAATACCGGACAAGAGGCCGTAAGATCTAACCATGGACTGTTAACCACCATCGCATGGGGTTTGGAAAATAAGATCGCTTATGCATTGGAAGGCTCTGTCTTTATGGCTGGTGCGGCGATCCAATGGTTACGTGATAATTTACAAATCATTAAAACAGCTGCCGCTTCTGAAGCTGCAGCCGAAAAATTAAAAGATAATGATGGTGTATATTTTGTCCCCGCATTTAATGGCCTGGGTGCCCCCTATTGGGATATGAATGTCCGCGGTACACTTTGTGGCTTAACTCAGGGCTCAAGTGCAAATCACATTATTCGTGCTGCTCTCGAATCTATCGCCTACCAAAGCAAAGATGTATTAGCAGCCATGGAACGGGATTCCGGTGTTAAGCTCGCCGCTCTGAATGTTGATGGCGGAGCAACTGCCAATAATTTTCTCATGCAATTTCAAGCAGATATACTTCCTTGCCCTGTTTGTCGTGCACCACAGCTTGAATCAACTGCTCTTGGGGCTGCGATGCTGGCCGGGCTTGCTTGTGGCTTTTGGACAATGGCTGATTTTACAAGAAGCAAAAAAGGATCCGCCTGTTTTGAACCCAAGATGGATGAGGATTCACGAAACAAATATTATGCGGGATGGTTGAAGGCCATTACGCAAACAATGGCAATTGATAATTGTAAGACAAAAAAATAGAGTATAAGCTTAACCCCTAAAATATAAATTCAAAGGTATACGATAATGAAAACATACGTTATTGCACTCCTCGCGGTCATCCTTCTAATAGGATGTACGCCCAAAGAGGCACCGTTTCAGGCTTAGCTCATGCTCAGAACAAGGTGGGAATGATCTATTACACCGGCAAAGGCGTAGAGAAAGAATATAGCAAAGCTATAAAATGGTTTACCTTAAGTGCCAAACAAGATTTCGATCAAGCTCAATATATGTTAGGAAAAATATATAGCATAGGACAAGGAGTAGAGCCCGATACCGCAAAGGCGATAAAATGGCTGGAAAAAAGTGTATCTGGAGAACACCCTTATCCGCAATTTCTTCTGGGTAAACTGCTATATGAGACCGCTGAAACTCCTGAAGAGTTTGAAGCTGCCTTTCACTGGGTTAAGACCAGTGCCGATCAGGGCATGGGACACGCAAAAGAGTTGCTTAAAACAATGGATAATTGATCCTCCTTCGCTGAAGCTTCGAAGGACAGGCAAAGGACAGTTGACAATTAATTGAAACGTAAAGCGTGAATCGTTAGACGTGAAAATAAAATATCAATCTTGAAACAGATAATAAACCTGTCATCTTGAGCCCCGAAGCTTCGGGGAAAGATCTATTTATGTCACAGTATTATTGAAATATATTCACAGATTATTTATAATTGTTCTTTTAATCGTTGTAGTTCTACTTTGTCTCCAACAATAAATTTATTATTAGTACCAGTTTCAATTTTTAAAGCAATGTTGTTTAAAATCTTTACCAAGCTTTCATCATCAATATAAAAATATTCTCTGCTACCTTTCTCGGTTTCCATTGATATCGCTTCCTCCTCTGGCATTAGTATCATTGCAACCCAAGGAGAGAGGGGGAATATGTAATATAATTTATTTGGTGTTTCTGATTTTTTCACATAAATACAATTTCTGGGGATAATAAATCCTGTTTTAGTTTTATTAACAATAATATTTAACCAATTACCCCTAAATAGGTTCGCCCTTGTTGAGCCAATTAATTCTTCTTGACTAATTGGTTGAATTATAGAAGTATAGCTGAATTCATTGGCTTTGTTTAAAGCATATTCACCCCTTAAAAAAATATTATTGCAAAAATACAAAACAGCTTTAGTTTCTTTTTCACTAAAAGAAATATTGCTGTTTTTCTTCATTGCAAAATCTCTGATTTTCTTTGATATATCGCCAAAAGGGGTTTCAAATATTTTACCCATGGTTTTATCAAATTCTTCACTATAATAATCTTTTTTTGTGTCCAAGATTCTAATTTTTTCTGTTTTAATAGTATTATCAACTAGATCTAGATAATCAACTACTAAACCATCTTTCTTAGACTTATAGGCAAAATTCTTAAGAATTGATTTCGGGATTTGAACGTGTGAATTCATAATTATACCTTTTCAAAACCTCGAAGAGATCCTGAAATAAATTCAGGATGACAAGGGGTTTTCCGCTCTCTCGCTTTCTCCCTCTCCTCTTCGGCTTTATCTGTGCAATCTGCGTAATCTGTGGTTTTATTTCAGATTGTATATCTTTGTGTATTTCTTCTCAAGATAATTCATAAATGGATCCGGGCTCAGCGGTGCACCCGATATGACCTTAATCAAATCTTCCGGATCATAAAAACGACCATGCTTATGAACTTTTTCATTTAGCCAGTTTTTAAGTGGCAAGAATTCACCCTTACTGACTTTTTTCCATAATTCGGGAATTTCTTTTTCGGCCTGTTCCATGATTTGAGCGCCGTATAAGTTACCCATGGCATATGAGGGAAAATAGCCAAATCCACCAAATGACCAATGCACATCTTGCATAAGGCCTTCAGAATCATCTTTTGGTCGTATGCCAAAATATTCTTCCATTTTATCATTCCATAATGCCGGAATATCATCAACTTTAACATCACCGTTAATGATCATATTTTCTATATCAAACCGCAGCATAATGTGTAATGAATAAGTAACTTCATCCGCCTCTACACGAATCAAAGAGGGCTTAACAACATTGACCATACGGTACCAATCTTCAAGCTTAACTTCTTTGATCTGTGGATAATGCCCCTTTAAAATTGGCAAAGCATATTCCCAAAACTCCCGACTGCGACCAATCAAGTTTTCCCATAGTCTGGATTGACTTTCATGAATACCAAATGAAGCAGCTTCCCCTAGAGGTGTACCAAATTGCTTTTTAGGTAAGCCCTGTTCATAGATAGCATGTCCACTTTCATGTATGGTAGAAAATAAGCCTGAAAGCAACATTTTATCATTTAAACGGGTTGTAATTCTGACATCTTCCGGGTGAAAACCAATCGTAAAAGGATGTGTCGACACATCTTGGCGCGCATGCTTCATATCTAAACCCATAGCCGTAGCAATCTTTATGCCAAATTTCCATTGTTCATCCGTATCAAAAGATTGTTGTAAAATCGAATCATCAATCTGTTTTGCTTTATTAATTTCTTTTACTAGCTTAACTAAACGCTTTTTTAATCCACCGAATAGCTTCTCGACCGAAGCCGTTGTCATGCCGGGTTCAAAACCATCTAAAAGCGCATCATAGGGTTTTTCTTTATACCCCAGATATTCTGCTTCTTGTTTTTTCATTTTGATCATTTTTTCAAGAAAAGGCGTATAGATCGAAAAATCTTTTGCCTTGCGTGCTTTTGCCCATGCTTGTTGGGTTGCAGACGTATGTTTAGACATTTCTTCAACAAAGTCATCGGGCAATGCTATTCGTTTTTTAAGATCTTTCCGGATTAACTCTACCATGCGTTTTTCTTCGTCATTTAAAGTAATATTAACCAAATCGCCCGAATTATAATTTATTTGAAGTGAAAGTTCGTCTTTAAGTTTTTGACCGGTGGCCATTTGGTGTTCCATTAGACTGAGGTAAGCCAATACTTCTGCGCGGAATTCCCCGCCGCCTTCGGGCATATATGTTTCTTGATCCCAATGCAATACAGATGCGGCTGATTCCAGTTTCTTAATATCGAGAAGAATATTTTTGAGTTGTTTCATTTGTGCTCCTTTAATGACAACTATTATTTGTTGAAAACTTAGGGAATTTTTAAATTAAAAACATCTATAAAATGGTTGTTAATGACCTATATTCGCATTTTTTAATTTTTATCATTTGTCGCAAAACAGACATATTGTTGATTAATTTGTTAATATTTTCTCAATTATTCAAAGTATGACTATCAAACCCCGTTTTCTATTGAAAGTATGTCATATATGCAATATATTCTTTTACTTAAAAATGACTAAGGAGAAATTATGACAATACTTGAATCCATCAAGCATTGTGTTGTACAGGGACACATTGATACTACCTCGAAATTCCCCAAGAATATGGATGGACAAAAGGGTGTTCGCGAGCTAACTCAACAAGCGATCACCGAAGGAATAAATGTTGAGGATATTTTAACACAGGGTCTTATTCCTGCAATGACCATCGTGGGGCAGCATTATGAAAATAATGAGATCTTTGTCCCGGAAATGCTCTTTTCGGCAAAAGCCATGAAATCCGGACTTGAGCTGATCAAGCCTTTTTTGCTTGAAGGATCGGATCTTATCCTGGGTAAAGTTATAATAGGTACCGTTCAGGGTGATTTACATGATATTGGAAAAAATCTTGTTTGTATGATGTTGGAAGGTGCGGGATTTGAGATTGAAGATCTGGGTATTAATATACCGGCTCCAAAATTTCTTGAAGCAGCCAAAAACAATCCTGAAGCCCTTATTGGTATATCGGCATTATTAACGGTCACCATGAAAAATATGAAGGGTGTGATTGAACTTCTTCGTGCTAACGACCTTAATAATAAAGTATTCATCGGTGGCGCTTCCGTTACCCCCGCTTTTGCTAAAGAAATTGGTGCTGAGGGTTATGCCAAGAATGCCAATCAAGCCGTAAAAGAAGCAAAACGATTTCTTGAGATCGAAGCATAATAAAGGATAATTTTATGTTTTCACATTTACGTAAACCAAATTTTGAGCATTTTCAACAAACCTTGTTTAATAAGACAAACGATTACATTCCCCTTATTGAACTTGGGATACATCCGGATATGCGAAAAGCGATCATGGGCAAGCCTGTTACAAATGTAAAAGATGAGATCGCTTTTATGCGGAGCTTGGGGTATGATTTTATAAAAGTTCAACCGGGAATCCATATTGAGACCAATCGCTCCATCGCCAAAAATGCCAATGTTGCTACCGATAGATCATGGTCATCTGAACATGATGGTGTTGTTACCGACTGGGAATCATTTGAAAAATATAACTGGGCAAAAATTAGCGACCTTGATTACTCCCGACTTGAAGAAGCGGGAAAATTAATTCCCGACGATATGGGTATTGTCGGCCAATACGGTGATATTTACACAACCGTGTGGGAAATGATGGGATTTGAGAATTTTTCCATGAAAATGTATGAAGATCCAGAATTGATCAAAGCAATGTTCGACAAGATCGGCGGATTGGTCATGAGCATGTTTGAAACCATGGCAAGCATGGACCATGTAAAAGTTTTATGGTACAGCGATGACATCGCCTATTCGTCCGGCTTAATGGTAAGCCCTGACTTTGTTCGCGAATATCTCTTCCCCTATCTTAAGAGAATTGGAGAATTGGCGAAAAAACGTAATATACCTTTTATATACCATTCCGATGGTGTGTTGTATGACGTAATGCCGTACCTTATCGATGATATCGGTATAACCAGCCTGCATCCCGTTGAACCGCTTTCAATGGATATGGCTGAACTCAAAGATCGCGTAGGTGATAAACTTTGTCTTTGCGGCGGTATTGATGTAGATCAACTGTGCCGAGCTACTCCAGACGAGATCCGTGTTCTCACGAGAAAGTTCATTGAGATCGCAAGGGGACGCGGTGGTTGGTGCGCAGGCTCATCGAACTCTATTCCCGAGTATGTTAAAACGGAAAATTATTTGGCGATGATAGAGACGGTCCTTAAAGAAGGTAACTGGTAAACTATGCTTTATTGTCATCTCGACTGAAGCGGAGAGATCTCAAATTATTTAATAAGTTTTATTGTTTGAGATTTCTCCACTACATTCATCAGTCAATTGACTGATTCATTCCGGTCGAAATGACATTATAAATAACTGTGATTGTTATGATAAAAAAAATACAATCTAAATCGATCCTCTCACCCCTAAAGGGCAAAGGTTTTGACCCTTTTGGCATTTCTTATAACATGAATATCTATCGCGGTTGTCAGCATCAGTGCATTTATTGTGATTCGCGAAGCAATTGCTATCATATTGAGAATTTTGCAGATATCCTTATCAAAGAAAATGCCATTGATCTGCTAAAACAAGAACTCTCGGCAAAAAGAAAAAAATTGACCATTGGCACCGGGAGTATGAATGATCCTTATATGCCGATAGAAGAAGAGTTGGGATTAACACGACAAGCGCTTGAATTGATTTATCGATATCAATTCCCCGTACATATCATCACCAAGAGTAATATGGTTGTTCGCGATCTTGATATTTTACGAAGAATATCAAAAGTCTATACAGCAGTATCGTTTACCATTACAACAAATGACGATAAACTATCTCGTATCATAGAACCCGGAGCACCCGTTTCCTCAGAAAGGTTTGAAGCAATGAAGGTCCTTTCTGCCGCTGGAATATATACGGGGATCATTATATCCCCTGTTCTTCCCTGGATCACAGATTCTATTGAGAACATTACAGAATTGCTTCAACATGCACATCAAGTTGGAACCAAATATGCCCTAATGTGGCCGAGACTTACCCAGCGACATGGTCAAAGGGAATGGTTTTATGATCAACTTGATAAGCATTTTCCCGGTTTAAAAGAAAAATATATCGATCGATTCGGAAATACATATGAATGTGATTCACCTAATGCTGAAGATCTCAATAAAGCATACTATCGGGTTTGCAGCAAACTTCGCATCGCTACACAAATGAACTTTTATAAGCCGATTGACCCTCAAATATCGCTCTTCTAATATTAACAGTTTATGGTTTAAACAAAAAACCCGACGAGAAGTCGGGCTTTTTTTATTGGGGTATTGTAGTGTTTTTTATGCGCAGTAAACCTTTATTGTTTGTTCTTCAGAATCAATATTGACTTCCATTTCTTCTAGAGCCTGGATCAGTTCTTCTATGTTCTCAGGTTTGATTGAGGATAAGTCGAATTTCATTCCTTTTTCATCCATAGCATCATTGACTTTATCACGTACATCGGTTGGCAACATTGAGGCAATATTAACCCCTGCTCTTACAAGCGCCAATGGTACTTTAACGTGTACTTTTTCTTTGTTCTTGTCAGATTTGGGACTGATATCAACAAAAAGGTAATTAATATTGCCCTTTTCGTGGCTTACTTTAACTGCTTCGGTTTTCTTTTCTTCTTTTTTGTCTAATGCATCAAGAAGCTTTGCACCTTCTTCGGCCGAGATCTTGCCTTCGGCGACCATGTTTAACACTTTTAATTTTTCTTCATTCATTTTTACATCTCCTAAAATTTGATCTTTACGATTGCGTCTTTTGATTCTATGTCGACTGTTAAGCCTCTTAAAGCACAAAACACTTTGGGTATACTAAAAAATATGCGTGTATAGGCATATGCCATTTTACTTTGTCCCGGTATTAAATTCCAGATCAATAGTCCGACCATTACGATCACAATTGGAATGATAAGCAAAATAAGTATAAGTATGAGAAAAAGATAGATCAGTACTCCAGGCAAGCATAATTTAAACGGCTTTTCTCCATTCTTTGTTATTATTTTGATACCCATTTTTTATTCTAATCCTTTCAAAGCTTCATCAAGTGAAATATCGCCGCGTTCCAATTGATCAAGTATGGTCATTCGTTCTTTTTTGCTTTTTTCGGGCTCTTCAATGACCACATCAATGTTGACCATGTCAAGCTGTCCGCCAATCTTATTTAGGCGGTTTTTTACAGTCGGATAGGATATCCCGAAGAATTTCTCCATCTGTTTGATGGAACCATGAGTTTTTAAGAAGACCGCTGCAAACAATTGATCCTCTGCCGACAGTTGTGCCAAAGCGGGAAGTTTAAAATCCCCCTCAAGCGATATGCCTGTTTCCGAAACCAGCACCTTTTGAACTCTGAGCTCTTTGCCGTCCGTCATTTTTGTTAATACTTGCCATTCGTGTGTCATAATATAGTTCCTTTCAAGAACAATTTACTTAACATAATTAATATTGTCAAGCATTATTATTAATTATCTTAATATTATGCGAATTTATTATTGATTATTATTATTTGTTGTGCAATTATCATTAAGAAACTAAAGCATAAAGAAAAACCCGGCATAAGGCCGGGTCTTTTATATATCATATGTTCAACGATTAATGAATTACGCTGTTTCACGTCTTACGCTTTACGTCTCACATTTTATAATTTATCAGCAATCGCTTCCGCTACCTCCAAAGAGGTATTTGAACCGCCAAGATCGTAAGTGCGAACTTTCCCTTCTTCAATAACGTCGGCAACGGCTTTTTCAAGTTTTTCAGCCATGTCTTTTTCACCCAACCAATCTAACATCATTTTTACTGTCAAGATCATAGCTATCGGGTTAACTTTGTACAGACCATAGTATTTCGGGGCGGAGCCATGGGTCGGTTCAAACACGGCCAGTTTGTCGCCAATATTGGCAGAACAGGCAAAACCAAGTCCGCCGATCAGCTGCGCTGAAAGATCTGATAGAATATCACCAAACATGTTTTCTGCAACGATAACTTCGTAGTTACCTGGATTTTTAACCAGCCACATACATTGTGCGTCGATGTTCGTTTCCCAAAGCTCGATACCCGGATAGTTTTTTGCAACTTCGCGAGCGGTACGGATCATAAGTCCACCGGTTTCACGCAGCACATTGGGCTTATCACAAACCGTGACAGCTTTCTTTCCATATGTTTTAGCAAATTCAAAAGCATTGGTCACAATACGCTTACATCCCTGGCGGGTCATTATGCGTGTAGATAATGCAATATTCTCAAGACCGGCATCTTTAAATTTTTTCATTTTAGGATGGTTCTTATCAAGAACATCATAAACATCCTGGGGTAGTGGATAAAATTCTATTCCACCATACATGCCTTCCGTATTTTCACGAAAGATCGTAATGTTGATGTCATCTTTGTAATTTAAGGGATTACCTGCATATGCTTTACATGGACGCATATTGGTATGCAGATCAAAGAGTTGACGAAGGCGAACAATAGGACTAAAATAGACATGTCCCTTGCCTTGCATTTCGGGAGCCAATGCCTTCTCTGCTTCTTCTTTTGGTTTTGACGTAATTGCACCAAAAAGCGCGCAATCAACCGTTTTCAGCATCTCGATCGTACGTACGGGAAGCGCTTCACCTTCCGTTTTCCAGTACTCCCAGCCAATATCGCCATGAACGAATTCGGCATCCAGCTCCAGTTTATCCAGAACGATCTTTGCTGCTTCCATTACTTCGTTACCAACACCATCACCCGGTAACCAACCAATGCGATATTTTGCCATGGTTCAACTCCTTAAATTACCCGTTAATGTAAAACGTGCCACTCCGAACATACGGAAGTGGCTCCTGTAATTACCTAAACCAATTATAAATAATCAATTGAAATTATGATATTTTATTTCAGAAAGCAATAACAGTGAAAATTATTTTTAAACATTGAAGATGAGATCGAGATTTAATTTTGAATTAATATTCAAGAGACATGTAGAGACGCAAAATCTTGCGTCTTTACAAATTATTTAATTAGATCACCCAAGTAGTATCCACCGATAGCGACACCTAAGCCTAATCCCATATTTGCTATCATATTCACAATAGCAAGCCAAGCAGATGCTGTTTTAAATAGCAAGAATGTTTCCATGCTAAATGTTGAAAATGTCGTAAAGGCTCCAAGCAGTCCAATTGCGAGAAAAAAGTTCCACGCGTGGTGCTCACTTCCAGACAAACCTAAAAACAGCGCAAGACCAAATGTACCCAAAACATTAATAACAAGCGTTCCCCATGGAAAACTTCCATTTTGTGAATACAGCAAAGTTGAAACGGAAAAACGAAGGACGGCACCAAGAGCGCCGCCCAACGCTATAAATAAATATTTCATATTCGTTTAATAGAGATAACCAAGTCCAATATAAAGTCCGGTACTACCATCATTGCTTGAACCGGCAAAACCGTAATCTACGGCCAAGATCATATTTTCGTTCATGGCCAATTTAATGCCTAGTCCATATCCGATATGCAGGGTTTCACTATTTCCCGAGAGATAATCTGAATATACTCCAGCAGGAACACCTGTTTTGTCATAGTTGTAAGGCTGAACTACCATACCGGCATCAACAAAAGGATTTACACCAAAGTACCAGCTCTGACCGATCCAGTTAAATCTTACGATCTTCCAACGAGCTTCTAAGTTTCCATAAAGATATCCATCGCCTACCAAGCGTGCAGCCATGATGCCGCGAACGGTTTTATTGCCGCCAAGCCCGTCAACATTACTTCGTGAATTTGGCATATTCCCCTGAAGATAAAAGGGCATTTTACCCGCAACGACGCCCTGATATCCAAGACGATATGTTAGCGAAAGATTATCGGGGATAAGTGTAAAATACTGGCGGTGTATAGCTGCTATTTGCAACCATCCACTTTCGTTTCCTGTAAATTTAGGTGCTGCTGTAACAACTACTTCTTCCCAAAGACCACTCATAGGACATGCTTCATTGTCGCGCGTATCGTAAACAATACCCGCTTTTGCATAGGTAACAAGACCGCCATCTGCTTCTCCGCTTGAGATGGCACCCCAATCGATAAAATCATCATAGAGTGTAGATTGATCTAAAAAAGTACTATCCCATGCACGCGTTGTGGATGCGGAGCCAACATTGAAATTTAAGATACCCAATCCACCCAACCAACGAAAGCTATTGTCGGTAATATTACCCTGGAAATTAACCGTAAAACGAAAATTATTACGTTTCATAGCATAGTATAATGTATTCTTATAATCAGCGCTTGTTTTGTCTACCCAAGATGCATTATAAATTGATTCTGCTCCGTTGAAACCATAAAAGCCCCATGCCATTTTCGTGATTTGACTCAAATCAGCTGTTACACGAACGCCCGGGATCAAATATTTTGAATCGTATGTAACTTGTGCCAATCCGGCACCTTTAGTCGTTTGATTCCATTCCACATATAAATTATGGTAATATTCCGGGTAAATAGCCCCATCACCATAGAAAAAGATATTGGCCAACAAGCCATACTGAAATCCGGTATCCGAATTATATGCTACCGATGGCAAAGGACCCACATTAATTCCGGTCTTCACAAAGTCATCAGCCTGTGCAAAGGCCGTTAGTAAGATTGTCAATACAAGTAAAATGCGTAATGTGTTTTTCATGTTTCCCTCCATTATTTAAACATCACTGCGTGGAATATAAACAAATCAAGTCAAAAGGCAAAAGTATAAAGGTAAAAGTAAAGATTATGGATTATGGATTATGGATTATGGATTATGGATTATGGATTATGGAAAAAATAAACAATTCTATATTGCTATGCCATTAATTGATTTTTGTATTGTTTTTTCAAACCCTCTAGGGGTAACCTTGTGTAGAAAAGCGCTACTACAATCATTAAACCGCATGAAGGGTTTAAGTTCTTTTGAAAGAGCAAAAGCACTAGTTTTCTTGCTTGTTGAATGGAAAGTGATTCTATCATACTAAAGTTTTTTAATTTCATCATACCTAAAACAATCTATGGTGTGATCATTTACCATGCCGACTGCTTGCATAAACGCATAAATTATTGTTGAACCAACAAAATTTAGCCCATGTTTTTTGAAATCCTTGCTTATCACATCCGACAATTCTGTTTTAGCGGGAAGTTCTGCCATGGATTTCCAAGCATTTTGTATTGGTGCCCCATTAACAAAGCGCCAGAAATATGCATCCAATGAACCAAACTCTTTTTTGATTTTTATAGCAGCTTTTGCATTTCTGATTGCAGAATTTATCTTTAGTCGATTACGAACAATACCCGCATCTGCCAATAGTCTAGCTACATCATCGCCCAAATAATTTGCAATTATTTCACAATCAAAATTATGAAAAGCCTTCTTGTAGTTTTCTCGTTTTTTTAAGATCGTTATCCAACTCAATCCCGCCTGGGCCCCTTCCAAAATCAGAAATTCGAATAAAAGTTGATCATCATGAAGGGGCACACCCCATTCATTGTCATGGTATGCAATGTATATAGGGTCATTTTCACACCATTTGCATCTGTTTTTCATTTTACCCACCTTTGCTTAAAATATAATGTGAAACCAAACCACTAGAACAGCATTAATTGTTCCGGTTCTCTAATTTTGCAATATTGATACGGGGTTAGGGGGTACTGTTTTCTTAATTGTGAAATTGTGCCATATAGCTTTTCCCTATACGCTTTCTTATCCACTTTGCCTGTATAATAATTAACATAAGCCTCATATAGTTCGGGAAAAGTATTTCTTATAAAATTTAAAAAATGTCCCCTTGTTGGACCGCGCAAATTCAGTAAGCCGGTTATAATAAATGAGGCACCTACTTCTTGAGCTGAATTAAAGATACTCTCAAGATTATCTTTGTTGTCTGTTAAATATGGCAAAATAGGCATAGCCAGAACTCCGGTCCTAACTTTGGTTCTTTTGAAAGCCCTTAATACTTCAAATCTATTTTTTGTTGGGGATGATCCGGGTTCTATCTTTTTTCGGAGTTCTTCGTCAAGGCTTGAAACAGATATTCCAACACTTGCCCCGGCTACCTCAGCAAGGTCAAGAAACAATTCCTTGTCTCTTAACAATAGATCTGATTTTGTAGATAAAGAAACCGGTGTGCGATATTTGATCAGTAACTTTAATACTTCGGGAAGAAGTTTGGTCTTTTTTTCTATGGACTGATAGCTATCGGTAACACCGCCTAAATTTATCACTTCTCTTTTCCAGCTTTTCTTTTTCAGTTGTACTTCTAAAGTCTCTACAATATTTTCTTTGATAAGAATATCTCCAAAAAAATCACCCATATTTAAATAATTATGAGAATAAAGTGCATAACAATATTGGCAATGGTGTGAACAACCGCGATATACATTTAAATCCCAATTATATGGCAAATAATTACTATTGAGTTTATTCAGCGCTGATTTGCATGTAATATTTTTGTACATATCGCAATATACATTTTCTCACCAAAAGAAAAAATATTCATCTTGATTCTTGGATTTTGATTCTTGTTTCTTCTTATTTGTCTTTTATCTTGTGATGCCTTAACTTATTTATACTTTAACGGAGTCTATAAGCATGAAAACAATTAAGCACATCATTTGCCTATTCGGCATTCTGTCTTTTATGTTCGCAACACCTGTGGACACAGAACAAGCTCGTGTTGTAGCTGCGAACTTATACCCGCAAAAGGTACTTGCGACTTGTGAGCAACTTTATGATCATCTATATCTTAGTACGTTTGAGAATGGTGGCTTTATACTTAGCTCTGCCGATAATGGTTTTCCCGCAATTCTTGCCTATTCTGAAAACGCACCGGTTGATCAAGACAATCCGGCTTTTGATGACTTTTGCAAACAATACAACAAAGAAATAAATGCATTAAGATCTGATGAGCGCATTGTGCATCCGGATTGGGATAAAGCAGAAACCGGTAACTTGAATAAGCCCACCATTACATCCGAGGTGCAGCCTTTGATCTCATCAACATGGAATCAATCACGTTATTATAATGATAAATTCCCATATTTTGTTTTGCCCGGTCATTCTACAGAAAAAGCTTATGTCGGTTGTGTTGCTGTCGTAATGGGACAGTTAATGAACTACTGCGAACATCCACAAAAAGGATATGGAAAACGCTGGTATTATAGCGAATCAACGGATAGTCTTTTATCGGCTTGGTACGATACCACATACTATGATTATGAAAATATGCCGGATTCTCTTTGTACAAGAAGTGGATCTTTGACTGCTTATGCTGATCAAGTAAGAGATGTGTCTTTGTTTTTATATCAATGTGCCGTTTCTGTTGAAATGGAACTATTGCCGGACGGCTCTTCATCATCTTATGATGATATGATGTATGCTTTGATCAGTCATTTCGATTTTGGAACCGCTATGTTTCAAAAAGAAAAAGCTGATACGACCGATGATGGCTGGAAAAACATGATCAAACAAGAACTGGATGCCGGAAGGCCTTTGCCGTATCGCGGTCAAGGAACCGGTGGGCATGCTTTCTTGTTGGATGGCTACCAAACCACAACAAGTACTTATTTTCACTTCAACTGGGGCTGGGGCGGTGCTTACGATGGTTGGTTCTTGCTTTCAGCATTAAATCCCGAAGAAGATTATGATTATACGGATTTACAAGCAGGGGTATTTAACATCCAGCCAAATAGTGATAACATTACGCGTTATGCATACACTGGTTTTGAAGGATTGGAGGCAGGCTGGGTATATGAAGGTGGTGGGTTCTATTCGGATAATGGTTCTTACGACATGGTGCGAAGCGGAGAATATGCCTATGGTTTTGATAGTTTAGATCAGTGGCTGATCTCTCCTAAAATACATATTCCCAATAACGACAATGCTACGTTGTCGCTTTGGGCACATATGTTGAACTTTAATCGTGAATGCAAAATATTGCTGTCACAAACGGATACCATGAAATCAAGTTTTTCAACTGAACTTGCAACAATAGCTCCAAATAATTTAAACTGGACTGAGTATGTTTACAGTCTGCGACCCTATAAAAATTCAGCGGTATATATTGGCTTTAAATTTAATCATGATCCGGGCTATATTACCTTAGATGACTTTATGCTCAGTACGCCCAAGGTAGTGATTGGGACAAAAGATATCATTCCTCTAACCCATAAATTGTTAAAAATTTACCCCAATCCATTTAATCCAAGAACAGTCATCAGTTACCAGCTTTCGGCTATCGGCAATGTTGAACTCAACATTTATGACCTAAGGGGAAATAAAATTCATACCTTAATTAATGAAATTTGTGAAACGGGGGAATATGAATTGTCTTGGGATGCTTCTTCTTTCTCTTCTGGTATTTACATATGTGCACTTACTATTAACAATGAACTTCAGGCAACTCAAAAAATGGTATTGGTAAAATAATATGAAGCGTATCTCAACCCTTGTATTTCTACTGGTTTTTCTCATTCTTATGCCTATTCTTGCTCCCCACTTTTCTGATGGCTGGAAAGCATGGAGCATTATTCCGCCTCTGGTAGCGATCACTCTTGCGTTTGTAACAAAGAATGTTGTGGTATCTTTATTCATTGGGATCTTTTCCGGCGCCTATATGATCGTACTAAATACCGGACCAAAATGGACAGCTATCATTCGTGGTTTTATATTAATGACCCAAGAATTTGTTATTGCTCTTTCTGATTCTTGGAACGCCGGGATCGTTGTTCAAACATTAACCATCGGCGGACTTATTGCCCTTATTGCCGTCATGGGCGGCACCCGCGCAATAGCGGAAAAATTATCCAAAAGTGCCCGCTCTGCTGCTACGGCGCAAATTTATACCTGGCTAATGGGTATCTTTATTTTCTTTGATGATTATGCCAATCTATTAACTGTTGGTCCTATCATGCGGCCGGTAACAGACAAGATGAAAGTCTCCCGCGAAAAACTGGCCTTTATTATTGATTCCACTGCCGCGCCCATCGCGGATATTGCTTTGATCTCAACATGGATCGGTTATGAACTCGGATTGATCAAACATGGTTACGCTATGATCGGCTTGGAAGCAAATGCTTATAGCGTTTTCATTCATACTATTCCATATCGTTTTTATTCATTGCTTATTCTTGCCTTCATTTTTATTAGCGCACGATGGAGGCGTGATTTTGGACCTATGCTTAAAGCAGAGCGCAGAGCACGCATTGAGGGTAAGGTCATCGCAGATGGTGCGAATGTGATGTCGGCTGTCGATACGGAAAAACTCGCCGTCTCTAAAACAACCAAACTTAAAATATCCAATGCTCTTGTGCCGGTTTTAACTTTGATCATAGGTGCTTTCGCCGCACTTTTTTATAATGGATATCAAAACATAATGGCATCCGGAAATCTTGAACTGATCGCTATTGTCAGTGGTAATTTTTCCTTTGTTTTTCTGCGAGAATGTTTTGCAGAATCCAATGCCAGTATTGCCCTGACACAAGCAGCTATCTTTGCAAGTCTTCTTGCTATCTTTATGGGATGGCGACAAAAAATATTTTCTCTTAAAAATGCGGTTAATACATGGATCAAGGGTGCAGGTGCTATGGTCATAACCGTGACGATCCTGATCCTCGCTTGGTCGCTCAGTGGTGTGATCGGAAAATTGGGAACAGCCGATTTCCTGGTCGGCGTGATCAGCGGAAGAATACCCCCTTTCCTGCTTTCGGCCATCATTTTTATTTTGGGTGCCTTTATTTCCTTTGCGACCGGGACATCCTACGGTACAATGGGTATTCTCATGCCCCTTGCCGTCCCTCTTGCTTACGCGGTTTCGCCTGAGCCAAGCTTTATGTATATGAGTATTGGGGCTGTTCTGACAGGTGCTATTTTTGGAGACCACTGTTCGCCTATTTCCGACACGACAATACTCTCGTCCATGGGTGCAGGATGTGACCATATAGCACATGTTAACACACAACTCATGTATGCCTTGCCTGTAGCCGGAATCAGTATTTTTGCCTGTCTTATTCCTACAGCACTTGGACTTCCTGTATTTGTTTCATTATTGGTCGGATTGGCTGCTGTTGCGGGCTTGATATTTTTGTTTGGAAGAGACCCTGGGGAAACCATTAAGAAATAATAATTTCAATAATATTCATTGCTTAATAAATGTACGGAACGGTTTAAAACCGTTCCGTACTTATTTTATATTTAATATTATTTTAGATTGATTTCTTCCCAAAACGTCTTACAGGCATCTCGCAACTGATCCTCATCACCATTATTCTCAATAATAAAATCGGCATGTTTCCTTTTTTCGCTTTCCTGCATTTGCAACGCCATGCGTTCTTTGATACTTTCCTCTGAAATATTTTTTCTTTCTATCGTTCGCTGTAGTCGAACATCCTTATCTGCTGTAACAAGAAGAACCACATCGAAAATATCTTTATAACCGGCTTCAAGCAAGATAGCGACTTCCACCATTAAAATACCCGGTATTGCTTGTGTCGCGGCAATATATTTTTCAAGATGTTTTTTAAGTGCCGGATGACTAATATCATTAAGTCTCTGCAAGTTTTCCGGAGTATGGAAAGCCCTGGCTGCCAGAACAGCTGTTTGCAATTCACCATCAATATAACAATCATCACCAAAGGTGCTTTTTATTTCTTCGGCAATTACGCGATCTACCTTTAATATATGCTTGGCAATATCATCGGCATTCAGGATATTTGCACCTAGTTCATAGAATATTTTAATCGCAGCTGATTTCCCTGAACCCAGACCACCGGTTACACCAATACTCAACATATAATTACCTCGTTTACTCTCGGAAAGTACAAAGGCAAAAGTATAAAGGCAAAAGAAAATAAAAAAGCCCCGAATTTTCGGGGCCATACTTTATACTTTTTACTTTATACTTTTGCCTTGTACTTATTTGTCTTCTATCTTTTTTAGATCATGTACATCATCATGAACTATATCCTGAAGAACATTAGCCAGTTTTTTTAATCCTTTTTTCTGTGCAGCACTCAGATAATCCCCAATCTCTTCAAAGGGAATAAACTCGCGTGTGTCATCTTCAAAATCACAGGTTACGGTTTTAGTAAAAATATCGATCTTTTGAATATACCCTTTTCGCTGATCTTTCAATAACGGCTCACCAATCGGGGGATATTTTTTTAGCTCATCAAGATAAAAACCATGTTCATAAAGCAAGCAGCATTTCAGCTTTCCACACTGACCGCTAAGCTTTAGTGGATTCATGGGTAAGCCCTGATCTTTAGCTACTTGGGTGCTTACGGGATCAAAGCCTTCAAGGAAAGCGCCGCAACACAAAGGCAAGCCACAGGAACCGACGCCACAGAGACGCCTGGTCTCGTCGCGGACCCCTATCTGTCGCATTTCAATACGCGTTCTGAACATTCCAGCCAAAACACGGACAAGCTCACGGAAATCAACACGTTCTTCTGCTGTATAGAAAAAGGATAATTTTTTGCGATCTAATTGATATTCCACATCCATTAATTTCATAACCAAGCTAAGCTCTTTTATCTTGGCTTTACTCTGAGCAAGAATGTCGTTTTCATCCCGACGATTTTGTTCAAGAATATCAATATCCTTTTTATCGGCTTTGCGGATAATTTCAAATTCTGAAATGGAAATTTTCGGTTTATAACTCTCTGTTACCGCGGTAACCTTACCAAGGTCCGTGCCTTTGTCGGTATCAACAATCAGATAGTCATTTGACTTTATGGGAAAATCCATAGGGTTTTTATAAAACTCTCTACGGTTTCCTTTAAAAGATAATTTTATAAGTTGTTTGCTCAATGGCGTTTATTCTCCATGATAGGTTAAATAGGCATCTACACCGGCCCCAATAGCAGGAGCTTCGCGCAGTTTAGATGTCTTGATCAGGTCTTCGTTGAATTTTTCATCTTTCAAATAATGTTTCTT
>Ga0307992_1000727_pt1 | contig 20297 bp, 21 predicted proteins | sample EllFjometagen133_FD_203162 | JGI IMG/M metagenome (GOLD analysis project Ga0307992, IMG submission 203162) | Marine microbial communities from Ellis Fjord, Antarctic Ocean - #133 | ecosystem: Environmental > Aquatic > Marine > Unclassified | place: Southern Ocean | collected 2014-10-08
ATGGTAAACCAAAGAAAAAGAAAGCTAAGAAAAATAAAAGAGTTTACAAGAAAAATAAAAAGGTGAGTGAACAAAATATTTCTCCTTTTGATGAAATAGGTATAATGATGGCTAAAAAAATGGATGTCCCTTTGTATTTTGAAAAAGGAAAGGATCAATCTGTAAAGCATATCAAACAAAAACAAGTAGATAAAGTTCCTCGCAAATATAAGCATAAAATTTCTTCATATGATGATTATGCAAATTTAGAAAAAAATAAGAAAAAACTTAAAACTTAATACCTTTGTCATAATATAATTATCAAAAATTAATTATTATGGCAAAAACAGTTATAAAATTCTTAAAAAGAAGAGATGTTCTATCTCCATCAAGATCTTATGAATATGATGCTGGAATAGATTTTTATGTTCCTAAATTTAACGTATCATTTATTAAAGATCTGAAAGAAAAAAATTCAGATGTATTTAATCCTGATCCTGAACCTTCTCCACCACATTTTTTTAGTACAGGTACAACAAGTACATTAACTATGGAAAATGATAAATCTCAAGTACATGTTAAATATGATTTATCTGATGATAATGATTCGATAATTAAATTTGATGATGAAGTTGGAAAAAATTATTTTCTTTTATCACCTCATTCTAGAATTTTAATTCCATCTGGAATTCATTCAAGGATGCAAGAACCAGGAAGAGCTTTAATAGCAGCAAATAAATCAGGAGTAGCGTCTAAAAGTGGATTAATATTTGGAGCTCAGGTTGTAGATTATACTTATAAAGGAGAAATTCACATTAATGTAATTAATACATCATCAAAAGTAGTTCGTATTTATGAAGATATGAAACTTATTCAATTTTTAGAAACACCTATATTTAATTCTTCTATAGAAATAGCTGATGATAATACGAGACCATTTGGCTCTCGTATGGTATCATTTTATGAAGGATTACAGAATGATAGAGGAGCTAGCGGATTTGGATCATCAGATAAAATAAAACAAAAAAATGAAAAAATTCAAGATTAATATTAAAAAAATTCAAGCATGGGAATCTGGACTTTCAATAATTGATAATTCCATAACTTTAGGATTAATCAATAAAATGCTTGATAACGTTATAAATACAATTGATTATTCAAACGGAGATAATATTAGATTATCAAAAAATACTCTTTTATCATTAGGTATTTTAGAAGAAGAAGAAGAAAAAGAAGAAAAAGAAAAAGTTCAGCAGTTAAATTCATAAAAGTGAAAAAAACTCGTGTCTATATAGCATCTCCTTATACCATAGGAAGGGCTGCTTGTAATGTTAGATTACAATTAGAAGCCCAACAGATTTTAATGGATTATAATTTTGTTCCGTTTGCACCATTATTAAATCATTTTGGGGCAATTTATCATTATAGAGATGAAAAAGAATGGTTTGATTGGGATATTGAATGGTTAAAGGTTTGTGATATTTTAATTAGAATTCGACCAGAAGATGAAGAGGGAATTGAAATACCATCAGGCGGCGCAGATATAGAGGAAAAAACAGCTCACAAATATGGTCTTTTAGTTTTTAATTTTAATAATTTAAATGAATTAAGAGATTGGGCTTATGAATTTATAAAACAAAAAGAAATGCAAACAGAAAAAGAAATAGATTTTGAAAAAATGGAAAAACTATGGAAATTAGTAAATCCTACAAAGGAAGAAAAAGAAAGGTTTGAAAAACTAGCGATGAAATATAATTATATTAAATAAATTTATAATTAAAAAATGATTGTAAATATTGAACAACGTTCTGGAAAATTAATTATTTCTTATGTTACTAAGAAAGGGGAAATTTCATATATGCAATTAAACGTTCCTCTTTCTCATCAGTTTGCATATGTTAATGCAAGATATGCAAATCAAGCTTTACCTGATGTAAAATCTTGGGATAATAAAGGAGTAAAAAAAATTGCTTCAGGATTTTTAACTAGACATCGAATTCAGGAGTTTTTCATAGATGCAGGAGAAGAAATAGTAGCTCCACTTTTTGAAAGAAATATGCCTCAACTTTATTCTTGTGATATTGAGGTAGATGTAACTGATGAAGGATTTGCTTCGCCTGAAGATGCTAAAGAACGAATTAATGCAATATCATGGAGCCATTATCCGGAAATTATTTCTTTTGGATTAAAATCTCTTTCTGGAGAACAATGTGATATTATTGAAAAAAAGATTAACAAACACATAAAAAAACTTAATAAAAAATATACCTTTATTTATAAACAATATGATAATGAAGCTACAATGCTTCATGATTTTCTTTTTAATTATGCAAAACATGCGCCATTGATTACAGGATGGAATTTTTGGAATTATGATTGGAGATATATTTATAATAGATGTCGAAGGTTAAATCTTGATATTTCGTGGATGTCTCCAACAAATCAATGGTATAATCACAGAATAAAAGATAGAGGAAGAAGAGTTGAAATAATGTTACCTCAACATAAGTTAATTATTGATTATTTGGAAATTTATAAAAAATGGGATAGAACAATTGATCCAAAAGAAAATAATACTCTTGATTTTGTTGCAGAAGCAGCTTTAGGTATAAGAAAAGTGAAATACGCAGGAACGTTTCAGGATATGTATAATAAAGATTATGATCAACATATTTTATATAATGCTATTGACTCAATTCTAGTAGAAGAAATTCATAATAAACTTAAAACTATGGGAACTTTTCTTGGTCTTGGAAATATTACTCAAGTTGAGGCAATGGGTGCATTTTCACCTATTAAAATGTTAGAAGCAACGCTTACAAGATATGCTTATTATCGAAATCAAGTATTTCCAAAAGAACATCAAAAGAGAGAACGTGGAAATTATGAAGGAGCTTTTGTTTTTGAACCAACACCAAATTTATATTCATGGCTTGTATCATTTGATTATGCTTCTCTTTATCCAAGTATAATGAGACAGTTTAAAATTTCTATAGAAAATTTTGTAACAAAAGATATAAATTTTCAATTAAATCATAATCAAATTAAATGTATTAGTGGAGCTGTATTTGATAAAAGCATAGAACCATTTCTACCTGAAATTTTAACAAATTATTATAACCAAAGAAGAAACGCTAAAAAAATATCACAAAATGCAGAAAAAAAATATTTTGAATTTGAAAAAATATTAAAAAAGAGGAAAAAATCTGTGAAAAAATTGTTAAATTAAAATTTGTTAAGAGTAAATAAATACCTAAACTAAGAACCAAAATAAGTACCAAAAATAAGTATGAGCGAACGCATTTATTGTGAGCAAGAGCTTCGTGAAGCTACCCTTGAATATTTTCAAAATGATATCCTTGCGACAAATATATGGATTAAAAAATATGCCTTAAAAACAAAAGATGGTTATTTTAAAGAACTTACCCCTGATGACACTATAAAAAGAATAACCAAAGAAATCCATAGAATAGAATCAAACTATCCTAACCCTTTATCCTATGAGGAAATTTATGAAACCTTAGAAAATTTTAAATATTTTCTTTTTGGTGGATCAATTTTATTTGGTCTCGGAAATGATAACGCCGTGTCATCTCTAGGAAATTGTTTTTTTATTGATAATAATTCAGATTCTTATGGAGGAATCTGTAATATTGATGAGTCATTAGTTCAATTAATGAAAAGACGAGGTGGCGTAGGTATAACAATGGAAAATTTAAGACCCGCTTCAGCAGCCGTAAATAATTCTGCAACATCTTCAACAGGAGCAATATCGTTTATGAATCGATATTCTAATACTACCAGGGAAGTTGCTCAAGATGGAAGACGTGGAGCACTTATGGTTTCTTGTCATGTAAACCATCCTGATATTACAGAATTTGTAATTGTAAAAAATAATTTAAATGATATTACTGGAGCAAATATATCAGTAAAAATAACTGATGAATTTATGAAAGCTGTTGAGAATGATGAAGATTATTTTTTATCATGGCCTACTGAAAATAGACAAATTAATTTAGAAGAACAATTACCATATAATAAACTTGTTAAATTACCTGATGGAACATATGTAAAAAAAATAAAAGCAAAAAAACTCTGGGATACTATAGTTTTTCAAGCACATAAAAATGCTGAACCAGGAGTTCTTTTCTGGGATACTATATTACGTGAGTCTCCTGCTGATGTTTATGCAAAATTTGGTTTTACAACAAAAGGAACAAACCCTTGTGGTGAGGTGGCACTTTCCCCTTATGATTCGTGTAGATTGGGTTCTATTAATCTATTTAATTATATAATTAAACCATTTACTAGACGATCTAAAGTAGATTGGAATAAGTTAGCAAAAATTACAAAACGAGCTCAAAGGTTTATGGATGATATTGTAGATCTTGAAGAAGAAAAGGTGAATATTATTATAAATAAAATAAAAAATGACCCAGAAGACCCGGAAATTAAACGCACAGAACTTAATACATGGAAAAAGGTATTAAGTACATTAAAAAAAGGAAGAAGAACAGGAGTTGGAGTTCTTGGATTTGGAGATATGTTAGCTGCTTTAGGAATTCAATATGGAACTAAAAAATCATCAAAATTAGCTGAAGAAATTCAAAAATGTATAGCTGTTAATTCTTATCGTGAAAGTATTAAACTTGCTGAAGAACGTGGTTATTTTCCCATATGGAATGCGGATCTTGAAGCTAAAAATCCTTTTATACGAAGAGTTATAAGTGATAATTTTGATAATAAAGAGTATGATAATTATTTAAAAAATGGTAGAAGAAATATTGGAACATTGGCAATAGCCCCTACAGGCTCACTTGCTATTATGGCTCAAACAACCTCTGGAATTGAACCTATATTTAAAATCTATTATCGTAGACGAAGAAAAATAAATCCTAATGAAGAAAATAATGAAATTTCATTTGTAGATGAAAATGGAGATTCCTGGGAAGAATATAATGTAATTCATTATCCTTTTATTAGATGGTTTTTGAATTCTAAACAATCTTCAATAAAATCTTTTTCTTTAGTTAAAGAATATTTAAGATCTCTTAATGAAAATGAATTTGATGAATTAATTTCTAAATCTCCTTGGGCAAATTCAGAATCTCATAATATTGATTATATGGAAAAGATTAATATGCAAGGGGCTATTCAAAAATGGGTAGATCATTCAATTTCTGTTACACATAATTTACCTGCAAAAATTTCTGTTGAAGAAGTTAATGATATTTATTTTCAAGCCTGGAAAACTGGGTGTAAAGGATTAACTATTTATAGAGAAGGATCGAGAGCGGGAGTTCTTTTGTCCAAAAAAGAAAATACAGAGTTTAAAGAAACTCATGCCCCAAAACGTCCTAGAATTTTAGAATCTGATTATTTTGTAGCAACAGCAAATGGAAGAAAATTTGCAGTAATTATAGGATTATTAGATAATAAACCATATGAGGTGTTTGCTTTTGAAAATCCTCCAATGAATAAAAATGTAAAAGGAAAAACTATTAAAATTAGAAAGGGACAATATAAGTTTATAAATGGAGAATTTGAAATTGAAGATATTCAATTAGCTGCTGAACGAATAGAAGAAAGAACATTAACGTTAAGTGCGTCAATGTTATTAAGACACGGAGCACCTATTGAACATGTAATAAAGGTAATTAAAAAAATAGATGAAAATATTACATCCTTTTCTTCGGTAGTTAGACGCTATTTATCCAGATATATTAAGGAAGAAGCTAATGGAGAAAAATGTCCAATTTGTGGAGACAAATTGATAATGCAAGACGGATGTGTTAAATGTATAAATCCAACCTGTTTTTATTCAAAATGTTAATTTTAAATTAACAAACACTTTATACAACCGAGTTATGAATATATAATTAAAAAATATATATTTATGACTTTTTCTATTTGTAAAGAATGTGGCAATTCTTTTCATTATCAATCTGGTTGTTTCACTAATCATCTTAAAAAAGAACATAATATGTCTCTTCAAGATTATGTTGTTAAATATAAATATGATAACAATGAGTCTAAAATTCCAAAGTGTCAATGTGGTTATTGTGATGAACTAGTTCCTTTTTATAGAGGTAAATTTTTAGAGGGTCATATTTATAGAAAACACCAAAATTATGAATGGTTAAAAAAACAATATATTAAAAAATATGGAATTCCTAAATGTCAATGTGGTAATGATATAACAAATTTCTATAGAGGACAACCAAGAAAATTTTGTAATGAGTGTGTTCATAAAAAAGATCATTGGCGATTAAATTCTGGAGTATGGAAAAAAGGAGAATTATGTGGAAGGGAAGGAATGATAAAAAAATATGGAATAGATTCAGCATCTAAATTACCACATATAAAGAAACTTTTATCTAAAAAAATGAAAAAGAATAACCCCATGAAGGATCCAGTTATTGCAAAAAAAGTAGGAAACACACATAAATTAAGAATTCAATCTGGAGAAATAGTACCTTATGGAGGTGAAAAAAGAAGAAATGCGCTTTTAAAATCTAAGGAAACAAAATCAAAAAGATATAAAAATGGATGGTTTGATAATGAAAAAATGAAAAAATCCATTTTTGAGAAATATGGTGTGGAACATATTTCTCAATTGCAGTGTAATAGAGAAAAATCTTCTAGTAGAATGAAGCAAGGAAATCCTATGAAGGATTCCACTATTGCAAATAAACAATCTAAAACATTTTGTGAACGAATTGTTAGTGGAAAAATTAATTTTTATAATACAAAAAAATATAAAGATACTGAACTTTATTATCAATCTTCTTATGAATATGATTTTCTCCAACTTTGTGAAAATAAAAAAATTCTTCATAGAATAAGTAATGGTCATTTCTATAATTATTTAAAAGAAGATAAAGATATGGGTTTTCGAACAATTACTGATTTTTGTTTGGATGATAAATTTGAAATAGAAATTAAGTCTACTTATATTATGAAAAAACAAGGTGGAGTGGAACGAGTATTTGCTAAAAAAAGAGCAATTGAAGTTAATAATAAAAAATATGTTTTTGTATTGGATAAAAATTATTCTAGTTTCGTTAAACATTTATAAAGAGTCTTTTTAAAGACCTTTTTTTGTTAATATATAATAAAAACCTATATATGATAGTAAGAGAATATTTAAAGCTAGATGAAGATGTACAACAAGCAAAATCTATCCTTAAAAAAAATAATATAAAAGAAACTGATAGTAGATTTGTTCAATTAAAATCTATGTTAGAAAAAGAAAATAAACTAGGATATTTAGGTAAATTTACGAAATGGTTATTTGTTGATAATACTCCATTTCAGGAATTAAAAGATTTATTTTATTTAATTGTTACAACACCATCAAAAATTGATCCAATACACACATTTAGTAGCCCAGAAAGTATGTATGATAAAATAAAGGCTACTGAAATAACAAGTAAAACAGATTCTTTAATTAAGCAAATACCTTCTAGATCACGTTCATCACTGGATTCTCCTGAATTAAGAGAATTAATTGCTTCCCACCCTAAGAATTGGAATGATATAAGAACATTTCTTGCTTCCCAATCTGGTGGATTTACTGGGTCTTATAAAAAACCAGAAGATTTAGTTCCGTCATTAGAAATTTATTTAGAAAATTTAAATGGAGAATGGAATTTAGAATATGTATTAAAAGACCTTTCTCAATATAGTGATATTAATTATATTTATAAATCTCCAGCATTATTAGTATTTACAATAAGTAAATATGAAACTTCGCAAAAATTATGTTCTCAAGAATGGTGTATTACTACTTCTAGAGGTTATTTTGATTCATATGTAGATTTATTTAGTAGTCAATTTTTAATTTATGATTTTACAAAAAAACCACAGGATGTGAGATCTATTATTGGCTCTACTATAGAAGCAACAGGTGAAATAAAAGAAATGATGTTTAAAAATAATCATAATTATTATTATCCAAATCATCCTCAACCACATGGATATAATACATCAAAATTACATGATCCAGCAATAGCAATTAAAGACTATATGGAAGAGTTATTATCAAATATAGAACCAAATTAACAAATAATAATGAAATTATTTTTATATTAGAAAAAAATTATTATATTTACAATGAAAATAGTAAGAGAAAATTTATTATATTTACATTTAAATGAAAATATGCAACAAGCTAGATCAATTTTAAAGAAGGCAAAAATTTCTGAGTCTGATCCAATATTCCAAAATTTGAAACAAATGTTGCTGGATGATAATGCAATTGGATATATTGGAAAATTTACAAAATGGTTAATACAAGATAGAGAATCTTGGGATAAACTTACAGAAGTTTATGAAATGGTTAAAAACCATCCAACTAAAGTTCCACCAATTGATACATTTAAAACGTTAGAAGATTTATTTGATTTTTTACAAGGATCAACTATCTCAACTAAATCAGATAAAGCTGTTAGAGCCATTGAAAAAAGACTTATTTATTTTAAATTAAATAAAGAAAATTTAGAACAATTGAGTAAGTTATTAGAGTTAAATGTAAAATATGTTACCTCATTAACTGATTTTTATAATAAAAAAGGAAGAAGATTTAAAAATTTTAAAGATCTTTATAAATCTTCAGAAGACTTTATTAAAAATTTAACAGGAGGTTTTAATTTAGAAGCAATAAAGAAAAAAATTAAGGACCTAAAGGCCAAAGTTGAAATTTCAATTGAACGCCCAGATTTATTAGTTTTTATTCCAGAAGATTTTCATGCGTCACAAGTTTTAGGATCTACATCTTGGTGTATTCAATGGTCAAGAAGTTATTGGGATTCATATGCAGATATTTTTTCTAATCAATATTTTATTTTTGATTTTACAAAATCACTTGGTGATAAAAGATCAATGATTGGTGCAACAATAAATCCAGATGAATCAATTAAAGCATGTCATTATAAAGATGATACTGTTTGTTCTAAAGACTACTTAATTAGTCTTTTCTCAGATTAAAAATTTAATTTATTTTCAATGACTAAGTCAATAAGAAATATTCTTAAACCAAAATCTAAAAAAGAAATAGAAAATGGAATTCGTGATATGAGTAATAAGAAAATAGTTAATTTAGCTTTACAACAAAAGTCTAAAAATATTATTAATTTAGCTCTTGAGCGAAATCTTTCACCTGAATTAAATGGAAAAATATTAAGATGGGCTATCAAAAATAACGAACCCACTTTAATAGAACGTTTATCTATTAAAGACATTAATTTGGATTTACTAACACCTGTAGATTTTGATATCATTGTAAATTATCCAAATTTTAATATGGGTTTTAATAATAATAAATTAATAAGATGGTCAGCGTCACGCGGAAAAACCTCTATAGTTAAAAAATTATTGAAAGATTCAAGAGTAGATCCCTCAGATTTACAAAATGCGGCTTTATTGGGTGCAGAAATTTATGAACATGATAATGTTATAGCATTATTATTAAAAGATAAACGCGTTAAGAGAAAATTAAGTAAAAATCAAATGAAAAAATATGGCATAAAAGAATCATTAAGTGATATTTTAAAACCAAAAAGTAAGAAAGAAATTATAAAGGCAGCCACTGAAATAGAAGACCCAGACACATTATTAAGATTATGTGTTGGTAGAATTAATGAACCAGAATTAGTTAAGATTGCTATTAAACGGGGCGCCGATCCTAATAAAGTTTCAGGAGATGTTTCTAGTATTAAAAATTCTGAAATAATTAAAATTTTGCTTACAAATCCACAAATGCGCATTTCAATAAATAGTTTAATTTATAAAGCTATTAAAATGAATTTAATTGATGAAGTTATTAAATTGATTGAGGAGAAAAAATTAAATCCTGGACAAAAAAGTTCTCAAATTTTAGTTTGGGCTGTTGGTTTTGGTAGAGAAAAATTAGTTAAAAAACTATTAATGGATTCAAGAGTAAAACCAGAAAATGAAAGTGAATCGGTGGCTGAAGCTCTTTCAATTGCAATAGCAAGAAAAAATAATAAAATAGTAAAACTTTTATTATCTGATAAAAGAATAGATCCAAGTGGTGATTATAATAGGCCAATAAAAGTTGCTTCTCAATTTGGAAATAAAGAAGCGGTTAAAATGTTACTTAACGATGCTAGAGTAGATCCCAGTTCTATGGATTCAACAAATAATGAAGAAAATTTTTCAATTAAAAGCGCAGCAAAAAATAACTTTTTTGATATTGTTAAATTATTATTAAATGAACCTAAGGTACGAGAAAAATTATCTAAAGAAGAGTTAAAGGAATATCGAGAAATGGCAAAAGAAAATATGATAAATAAAATTGTAAGAGAAGATATTAAAAAATAATATAAAAAAATGAAAATTGTCAAAGAAAACATTGAATTAGCGACAAAACCAGGAATAAAAACAAAACCAGGAATAAAAACAAAACCCGGAACAAAAAGACCTCCATCTCCAATTAAAAGAGAAAGACCTTCTGTAGTTCCAGGACCAAAAGCAGAAAAAAAAGTAACTGCTGATGATGTAGCAAAAAAGTTTTTAGCTTTAATTAGTGAATAAAAAAAATAAATAAATATGAAACTTTTAAAAGAAAATTTATTTGAAGCAAAATTAAATTTACCACAAGAGTATATTGACAAAGTCCGTGGTGAAGCAAAAGAAACTATTGGATTAAGCGGTCCTTCTCGTCAAGAAATGCAACAAATGCAACAGTTATTAGGTCAAATTTTTCAAATTCAAAAAGGTCATGAAGATGAATTAACCGAAATTGGAAAAAATATAATTCAAAAATTTTACGGCCCTATTTTAGAAGGAGTTGAACTTGATGTTAAAATTGTTGATCCGGATGATGAAGAAAAGTTAGAGATGGCTAAAAAAATGCTTCAAAAACCAAGTGAAGAAGAAGAGGAGCAACCTGAAATTGAAGTTGAACTTGAATTACCTGGAATTGAAAAAGATATTGATAAAAGAAAGCTTATTAATAATATTATGCAAGGGGAAGCCCAAAATGTCCATGATATGATGTATGATGTAAGAGAACAAGTTACAGAAGTTACTGGAAATGCTGAATTATTAGATCTTTATATGCAATTTTTAGCTTTAAATAGAAAATTTGATTGGGATGAAAGGGTAAATCTTGAAGCAATGATGGAGCAAGCGCCTCAAATGGCTAGTGCGATGGAAACGGAATGGGAAGGGGATGAAGAAAGTGGAGATGATAAGCCTAAAATTAAAGCTAGAGTTCTTGATTTACCAATGCTTATTCATGAAACAGTTAAAGGTATTTATGAACTTATTTCAGCAGGAGCTATAGATCCTGATCCTGTAAGGGCTAAAAAGGTTTTAGATGCAACAGATACTTTAACAGACGAACAAGAAGATATTAGATATGGTCCTTTTATAGCAAGAGATTTACGTAATTATGTAAATAAAGTAGCAGATGGAATATCAGGTGCTTATGATATTCCAAATATGAGAGAATTTGTATTTGGAAAAATTATAATAATGCAATCTGAAGAGTTTGTTGACTTGATAACTGCAATACTTTTAGAAGAAGATGGACCTGCAAAAGTAATTACTAAATTTATAAAAGAAATTTTAGAAGAGTTTAAAGAACATAATAGAGTTAAAATTCCTGGAGAAGAAGAAGAAGAACAAACAGACCTTTTTTCTCTCCATAATTTTAAAGAAGAGATACCGCCTGGGGTAGAAGAAGAACCAAGTGAAGATAATGAATTAATTAATTTAATGAAAGAACCACAACCACCTAAAAAGGAAAAAACACCAGAAGATAGAAGAAAAAAGTTTATAGGTATGAGTAAAGCCTCATTAAATTTAGAACTAAATAAAGCTATAGACACTGAAGATTGGAAAATAGCACAGGAAATTCAAGAGATTATTGAAAGAAAGGGCGGAATGAAAGAGTCCGTTAATGAATTATTTATTAATTTTCCATTTAAAGAGGAAAAATTTATGGAAGAAGGTCTTCCATCTGGTGTAGAAGAAGAATCGGACTTTGAAGAACCGGAAATTGAAGAACCTGAAATTCCAAATCAAACAATTGGTGATGTGACGGATGATTTGACTACTGAGGTATTTATGATGTTAACTGATAATGGTGGTTTAACCTTTGAAGAAGTTGAAGATTTATTAAATAGTTATTTGTTTAATGAATTAAAAGAAAAAGGTCTAACTTCAGAAGAGATTGCTGAAGCATTATTTAATGAAGCTCAAAATTTTTTAAAAGGAGATGAAGATAGTTTCTGAATCTATAAAAGATATATTAAAACCTAAATCTTTTGAAGAAATAAGAGGAAAATTAAAAAATATTATTTTTTGGAAAGGTATTATAGATAATAAAATGTCTCCTGAAAATCTTAAATATTTTTTAGATAAAAGTTTTATTCAACAAAAAGCAAAGGAATTAAATCTTAAAAAACAAATAGTTAATCAAACAGATAAAAAAATGGTTTATATTTTTGATATTTTAAAAAATAGACCAGACTTATGGTTAGATGATGATTTAATGATGGATTTAACTCGTCTTGTAACGTTTTGGGATGAAAAAAACTATAAAACATCATTTAATATTATAAAAAAACTTATAAATAATGAATATAAAAAAATAAATAATAGATATTTTAAATTTACAGGAAAAAACTTAAGAGAAAATTTAAATGAAGAAAAAATAGGAGATTATCGTTATAAAAATAGATCAGGGGAGATTTTTTTTACTGAAATGTATAAAAATCCTCTTTCAATTAAAAGAATGGATTCAGGTATTAGAGCTGTTAGCGATAAAGAAGGAAATTTATTTGTATTTGATACAGCGCATTTACTTCATGGAAGATTATTAAATTACTTACATGAAAGAGGAATAATGGTGGATGCTAAATGGAATCCCACTGAAGAATTTTATGATAATATGGTTAGTTGGCATAGGGTTAAAAATACAAATAAGTTTTATTTAGGAGAATCATATGATGAAAATAAAGATTCGATTTATTTACCAAGAGTACAAGAATGGATTAAGAAAGTAAAAGAAAAAAATCCTCAATTTGATTTTGTTGAGGAATTAATTTATGATTATGACCGAACAATTTATTAAAAACATATTAACTGAGGAATTATTTGGATATAAGGTTTGTGAATCTGTTCAAGATGCTCAGATAGTTAGTTATATTTATAAGGAATTATTATTAGAAAAATTACTTGTAGGTGAACCAATTTCAGTACCAGAATTACGTAAATTATTAAGAAAGAAAATAGTTAATTTTGAATTTATTAAACTTGATGGTGAAGTGCGACCTGCAACAGGAACAACTATGATGAAATATATTCCGCCTAAAGATCATCCAAAAGGTATACGTCCTTCATCTCCAAAAGTTGCTACATTTTTTGATTTAGATAAAGATGCATGGAGAAGTGTATCTAAACGAAGTAAAGAAATAGTTCTTAAAAAAGATAAAGAAACTGGAAAACCTATTATTGTTATTAAAGATACACCTAAAGTTAAAGTTAAAGCTGTTTCTAAAGAAAGAGAAAGTGTTGATCCAATCGATCAAGGAAAATCTTATAAGTATACAACAAATAGAGGAACTAACACACATATTGAAATACTTCGTGAACTTCCTAATGGATTGTTTCAAGTTTCTTCTCCAGTATTTAAAACAACATTTGCTATTGATTCAACAAGAATTGGAGATGACTTTGAGTCTAAAGAAGAACCTACAATAGATGTTGAAGAACCAAGTGAAACTGGAGTTAAAATTAAAGATGTTAAAGCTAAAGAACAAGAACCAGAAACTAAAGAACCAAGTGAAACTGGAGTTAAAATTAAAGATGTTAAAGCTAAAGAACCAGTTAAAGATGTTGAAACTAAAGAGCCAGTTAAAATTAAAGATATTAAAGCTAAAGAAAAAAGAGAAGAACCAATAGAAAAACCATCTGAAACAACAATATTATTACCAAAAGAGGTTGAAGTGGAAGAACCTAAAGGTGAAACTAAAGCACCACCTATAGACATTACTCCGCCACCGCCGCCTCCAGAAGAGGAAGAAAATCCTGAAGAATTAGAAAAATAGTAAAATAAATATTTCTTAACTTCTGTTTGAAAAATAAATAAAAGCCCTTAAAACTTAGGGGCTTTTCATCATTATAATATATAAATAATTAAAGATATTATGAAAGAAGAGAAATTTGATTTGCGTGATATATCAATAATTCCAACAATACAAAGTGATATAAATAGTAGAAGCGAATGTGATATATGGAATGATGGTTTTTTGCCATTAATGTCTGCCCCTATGGATACTGTAACCTGTAAAGAAAATGTTAATACATTTATATCAAATAAAATTATTCCATGTTTATCAAGAGGAGAATATCTAGATAAACAAAATGATTATGTATTTCATTCATTCGGTCTTAAGGAAATTGAATGCCAATTAGAAATGTTAAAAAATGAACAATATATTGAAAATCAATTTAATCAATTCCCAAATATTTTAATTGATATAGCTAATGGTCATATGTCTCGTCTTTTAGATGTAGTTAAAAAAATTAAAGAAAAATATCCACACATTATATTAATGGTTGGAAATGTTGCTCAACCATTAACATATAAAAATTTAGCTATGGCTGGAGCAGATTATGTTCGTTTAGGGATCGGAAATGGATTTGGTTGTACTACTGCGTCAAATGTAGCCATTAATTATCCTATGGGATCCTTAATAAGTGAATGTAGAAAAGAAAAAATTAAAAGTGGTTTATGGAATACTAAGATTGTGGCAGATGGAGGGATGCAAGGTTATGATGATATTATAAAAAGTTTGGCCTTAGGGTGTTTTCTACCTAATATGTTAATTTATACTTCTAAAGGATTTAAAAAAATAAAAAATATTTCTAAAAATGATAAAGTATTAACACATAAATTTAGAGAAAAAAAGGTAAGCGATATTTTTATTTATGAAAATAAAAAAGATATAATACGAATTAATGATATTTATTCTACTGATAATCATCATTTTTATGTTTTACATAAAAAATATAAAAACATAGTAAATAAAAAAAATGTTTTTAAATATGCAGTATGGATAGAGGCTAAAGATCTTAATAATAACTATTTGTTAATACAAAATAATATAAAGTTACAGCACCAAATGCAAAAGACTTTATTAAAAATATTTTCTAAGATATATATAATATATTTAAAATTATCTGGAAAATTGTATGAAAAGAAAGAAAAGAAAAGCTAATCAAAATGTTAGTAAAGAAATTTTAGAAAATCTTTATTTAAATAATTCAATTTCTACAATAGAACTAAAATTAGATATTCCTCGTTCAAGAATAGAGAAATTATTTCTAAAATATAAAATTAGAAAAAAGAATCAAAGTGAAATTCAAAATTTAAAAACAGTAAAGAATAAAACACAAAATACAGTTAATAAAAGATATGGAGGATTTACATTACAGTCTAATGAATTAAAAGAAAAAGTTAGAAAAACTAATTTAAAAAGATATGGTGTAGAAAATCCTGCAAAAAATAAAATAATAAAATTAAAAACACAAAATACAGTTAATAAAAGATATGGAGGATTTACATTACAGTCTAATGAATTAAAAGAAAAAGTTAGAAAAACTAATTTAAAAAGATATGGTGTAGAAAATGTGTATCAATCTAATAAAATTAAGAAAAAAATAAAGTTAAGAAAAAAAGAAAGATATGGAGATGAAAATTTTAATAATTCTAAAAAATATAAAAATACATGTTTAAAAAAATACGGAGTAGATAATCCATCTAAATTAGAATTTATAAAAAGTAAAAAAGTAAAAACATCATTAATAAAATATGGCGTTGAATATCCATGGCAATTGAAAGAAATAAAAGAAAAAGTAAAGAATACTATGCTTTATCGTTATGGCGTAAAAAATGCTTTATTATTAGATATCTCAATTAAACGCGCAAGACAAAAAATGAAAGAATTATATGGAGTAGAATATGGATTTCAAAGTATGGATATTCAAAGGAAGATAAATAGGAATTTATATAATATTAAAGAATATAAATTTCCATCTGGAAGAAAAGTTTATGTAATGGGTTATGAAAATATAATGTTAGATTTATTATTAGAAAACAATATAAATGAAAAAGATATATTAACAGGATATAATTGTCCTATTATTAAGTGGATTGATAAAAATGGTAAAAAACACAAACATATACCTGATATTTTTATTAAATCTTTAAATAAAATTATAGAAGTAAAGAGTGAATGGACTTCTCGAAAAGAATGTTTAAATAATATTATTTTAAAAAAGAAATTTGCAGAGGAACAAGGATTTATTTATGTTGTAAATGTAATTGATAAAAAAACTAAAACTATTTTATATGAAATTAATTCCAATAAAAACTAAAAAAAAATATACTTATAAAGGTAAGGTTTATGATTTAAGTATAGAGAATGATCATACTTATAATATAGAAGGAAATATAGTTCATAACTCAGATTATGTAATGATTGGTTCCCTTTTTAATAAAACATTACAAAGTGCGGGATTTAATTATTTATGGAATATAAAACTTCCTTATAATTTAGCTAAAATGTTCTGGAAATGGGGGTTTCCTATAAAGAAAAAATATAGAGGAATGAGTACTAAAGCAGTACAACGAAAATGGGGCAAAACAAAATTAATTACTGCCGAAGGAATAACTAAATATCAAAAAGTTAAGTATAATTTACCACAATGGGTTGAAAATTTTGAAGATTATCTTCGATCTAATATGAGTTATTGTGGAGCTAAAAATTTAGATGATTTTATAGGAGAAGCAGAATGGGTATTTATAACAAATAATGCTTTTTATCGATTTAAAAAATGAGGTTTAAATTTACAATTTTCATTATGCCATCTATTTAAATTTCCTATATTCATTTCTCTCCCACAATAAGTACATTTAAATTTCTTGGCTATTTTTGCTTTTGCTTCTTCTGTGTGTTTTTTTCCTAAATGAGATTGTCGATTTTTTTCTTTTGATTCTTCTGAATGATGCCGTCCTAACCAAACTAAGGCCATTTTTTTTCTAGATTCTAAAGAACGTTTCCTTCCCTTATTGGCTTTACTTATTTTTCTCCTTGTTTCTTTTGTTATAGGATGATTTATTCTTCTTTTTTTCCAAGCTTCTTTCATATTTTGTTTTGTTTCCTCAGACTTTGGACCTGATAATTTTTTTTTATGTTCTTCTGAAAAAATTCGTCCTTTATTAGATTTACTTAATTTATTTTTAGATTCTTCACTCCAGCAACCTCTAATTCCATGACCACCTTTGGGACTTATATTATATCCATTAGGCTTTAGCGTATTAAATTGATTAATAAACTCTTCTTGAGCATTAAATGCCTTTTGTTTTGTATTGAAAAACTTCAAAATTTTTCTGTGAAAATTCTTTTTGCCATATTTATTCTTTGCATTAGATAAATAAGTTCCGCTCCCTAAATAATTATCATTTAAATTATTAGTTGAATGATCACCAACATATTGTTTTCCATTTATTAAATTAGTAGATATATAAACAAAATTAAATTTTTTCTTAATCATAAACTTTTTAAGATTTAATACATATAACATATAAACTATATATTAACAATGAGCGTCTTATTATATCAATCCGGTGTTACAGAAAATCTTTTACCCAAAGAATTAACATTTATAGATAATGAAATTCTTACAATTTTTAAAGATTTTCATCATATTAGAACTTCAAGATTATACGAAGTTCCTAACGCTTGGTGTGTTTGGGGTGAAAATTTAAAAAATATTGATTCAGATTTTAATAAATTAGGTTCTGATATTGTTCAGGATAATATTTTTTCTCCTATAATGTTTATTCATGATACCGAAATAAATTTATCATGGATGTTAACTGATGATATTATACTTAATGGATATAATAAATTTAAAGAGGATTTAATAAGATTTTTTGATGACATAGCTGAAAATGTTATTAAGGAAGGAGAAAGATTAAGAATGCAACAAGGAATTTCAAATAATTTATTATTTCTTACCACTCTTGGTCCATCAGATGATAAAAGAGTTATATTTGAATTCAATCCCCATAAGCAAAGAGAGGAGTTTTGGAATGTTAAAACCTTTTCAGATTTTGGTTTAAGAGTATTTAATTTTTTAATGAAATTTTACAAAGATGGAGATAATTTTGCTATTTTTGCTGATAAAAAATCAATTATATTAGTAGCTGATGAGAATGTTGAATTTTTAATTAGTAAAATATTAGCAGATTTTGAAAGATTAGAAAAATATGAAATGTGTGCAGATCTAAATAAGATTTTTAAAAAATGGAGAAAATATAAAAAAATAAAGAAAAAACCCAAAAGTAAAAATAAAAATGAAGAATAATGATGTTATATTAAATCAATATGATTCAAGTTCTTCATCATTTAGAGAAATAACTTTATTAGATGCCTTTCTTCAAAATATAAATGGAGGCAATCAAATCAAAGTTTCTCTTGAACAAGATAGCAATCATAATTATATCAAAATAGATGCATCTGTAGACACTAGAGTGATTATAGATGGTACCCTAAAGGATACTAACATCTTTTATAAAGATGACCGCGTAGGCATTGGGAGGGCCCCCTTGCACAACTATAAATTTGATATAAAAATTCCTAAAAACAAATTGATGACTGCTTTTCATGTTGGAGATGGGTCATATGGTTTTTCAATGGGTAATGGTACGCCTCAGGGTTTTTTACCTGAAATAATTGGAATGGGTTCTGATGAATATGATGCAGGACTTTATTTTTTAGGAAGAAGTGGAAATAATATTTCATCATCCATACCTTTAATAATTATAGATGGAAGAAATTCTTTTAATAAATCCTTAACAAATAGACCAATATTTGGAATAACAAACGCTCAATATAATAAATATGAATTACTCGTAGATCAATATGGTAACGTAGGAATTGGAAAAATTCCACAAATATATAAATTAGATGTTAATGGATCTATTAGAGCAGCAGATTTTATTTTGGACTCATCAGTGGCTATGTCGGAACTTATTGAAATTATTATTGAACAAAAAAACGAAATAGATATAATAAAAAATAAGCTCAAAGATTTAGAAGCATTATAAAAATTAAAAAATGAATGGTACAAAATCTGCTGCTAATTATAATGGTGATATTATGTATTCTTTTGATAATATCATTATTAAAGAAACCATTTAATAATGTTTCAAAAAATCCATGTAAATTTAAAATACTTCCTCCTAAATATAGTAAAGATAGAAATAAAAAAATAGCTTTCTTTACTATCATTGTAAAAAAATCTCATAGATATTTTATCAATTTTCCTTTACTTTTTAAATTTTATTCTGATAGTCAATTTAAATCCCATGTAAAAATTACATACATTACACCTGAAGAAAATGAAGCTCAACTTATTTTAGATAAGTTTATTGAATTTGATTTAGAAACAAAAGAACATATTGTTTATATTACAGATGTTATTATGGGAAAAATAATGATTGAAGTAACTCTCGAAAGTATTAATCACAATAAACCTATTGTAGAATTTGAAATAATGAAAAATAGTACATGTGATTTAATAAAAGAGCATAAGTTAGAATTAATTTTTCCAAATTAAAATTTTAATTTAGTACTCTATAAAAAATCTTAACAAAATTTAACACTATATTAAGATTTTTTAGTTATATTTGTAATATATTTTGAAAAAATAATATGATTGTTGATTGGATTGATACGATGTTTAAATACTCTTTTAAAAGAAAATGGTATGAAACCTATTGGGCATTTGATATACATGGAGTCGTATTAATACCAAGTTACAGAAAAAAACATCTTCATGTTAATTTTTATCCTTGGGCTAAAGAAACTCTTCAACTTTTTACAAAAAGAAAAGATATTATAATGATAATGTTTACTTCCTCGTATCCAGAAGAAATAGAATATTATTATAAAATATTTAAAGAAAATGATATACATTTTCAGTATATTAATGATAATCCTGAAATAGATTCTCAAAAAGGTAATTTTGGTTATTATGAAAAGAAATTTTATTTTAATGTTTTATTTGAGGATAAAGCAGGATTTCAAGCAGATACAGAATGGAAAATGATTTATGATTTGATGTTAAAGTATGAATATGCTAATTATTTACCAGATCCAAAATGGATAACAAAATATTAGAATTTTAATTTAAAATAAATAAAATGACACTCATTATTGCATGGATTTTAATTACAGGTTTTAAATTACATTGGATTTGGTATATTATAACTC